>Ga0213865_10000752_pt1 | contig 21713 bp, 21 predicted proteins | sample PICome_6_FD_160100 | JGI IMG/M metagenome (GOLD analysis project Ga0213865, IMG submission 160100) | Coastal seawater microbial communities near Pivers Island, North Carolina, United States - PICO282 | ecosystem: Environmental > Aquatic > Marine > Coastal | place: USA: North Carolina...
GCCTTGGTCTAATTAACGATGCCGAGTTTGCAGCATCCCGGGTGCAAAGAGGATTACGGATGCATAAATCGAGGCGTGCAATAGCGCATGATCTGAAGCAAGCGGGTGTCGAAAAGCATGTCGCTGATTCGGCTATTAGGGAGGTATTTACTAACGATTCTGAGTTAGATTTGCGCTCGGCTGCTGCATATGTTGAGCGCAAGCGAATAGGACACTTGAGGGAAAATCCTTCACAGTATTATGATAAAGACTTAGCTCGCATGGCCCGGAGGGGCTTTAGTTACGATATTTCTCGCCGCGCTCTTGTTGGAGATCTAAAAATCGAGAGGGCAAAAACCCCTAGGGGCAGTATGCATAAACTCACATAAACTAAATTAGGCCCAAAGGACGAGTATAGGGTGGGCTTTAGGGCTTTAGGGATAGATTTATCCAAGAATCCCTGATCATTCAGCTTTAGGGTTGGAGATGCTATTCGACCTAAAGGATCAATTACTCCCGTAACGCCCGGGTTCGAAGATCTTGCGATAGATAGCCCCTCTTCAACCGCTCGAATTCTGGCTTCGGATAGGTGCTGATATGGCCCAGGTGTGCGCGCCAGAAGTTTTGATCTTGAGTCAATAAACCAAGCATCCTCAGTGATAGCCACAAGAAAGTCTGGACGGTTTCCTTGATTAACTATTCGTCCAGAGTTGAGAGAATCATAGCAGATCATGACGCCAATCTTAGGCCCTGAGCTCAAAGACAAGGTTTCAGGTCCTTCACCCGGCAACCTATTGATAAACTGGCTGGTCAATGAGTAAAAACCAAGCCAAGAAAAAAAAGACTCATATGGAATATATTCGCCAAACGGCACCAGCTTTACTTTGTCATAAGTGTCAAAGGCAGAGTTAGAATTATCAATTAAGTATGCAGATAGATGTGCGTTTTTGCGTGTGAGGTTGGGAACGTTATGGTCAGCCATTCGTCTGCCGAAAATTAAACTAAAAGGCACAGGGCTGAGCTCTGCAGAAATGTAATCCCTCAAGTTTGAGTTAGTGTCTAAAAAGTCTCGGGTTGACCCCTCGGGCCAAATAACGTGCGAGATGCCCTCTGTTGGACTTTTTAAACTAAGCTCCAAGTGCTGCTCTAATATCAATGCGCCGCTTAGGGTGTTTTTCGGAATATTAGCTTGGACTAGCCGAACCCTTACATCCTCAATGAACGCTTGAGCATCTAGTGGGTTCTGCCAAAGCCGAATGGCGCCAAAAAGGTGAAGGGGCACCAGTATGGCTGCGAGCACCCATCCGCCCAGGCGTGCGTGCTTTGAAAGCATCAGAAATAATGCACAAGTTACTACAATAGTTATAAATGATAGCAGAGGGATTCCTCCTAGACTCGCAATTTGGAGAGTGGTTGGGTCTTCTGCCCAAATCATACCAGCTCGATTCCAACTGAACCCGGTTAAATCGATACTTCGTCGCCATTCGAAAAACATCCAGGTGCTCGCTGTTAGTGCGGCGAATGCTATTGGAGTATGGCGAAAGAAACCCGCTATGAATAAGGCGGCTGTGCCAAATGTTGCAGCAAAGGCTGGAAGCAGAAATAAGGCAAAAGGGATCAAGAAGTAGAAGGCAGGATCAACGGTTGGCGCAATTGAAATCCAATACAGACTCGATAGCATTGAGCCATAGTTAAAGAGAAAGCTTACTGCTAACCGGCCGCGCCAGGTGGTTGAATTAAAAATATAGTAGAGTGTTAAAGCGCCCGCTAACGGCCAGAAGAAAACTACAGATAGTGGTGCAAACGAAAGTCCCGAAAATAGTCCAGCAACAAACACCAAAAAGGCACGAGAGCCTGTGCCTCTGCTATCTAGCAGTGCCTTAAAATTTTGTATCAAGAAGCGTTGTCCGGCTTTTTCACTGGAATGATAATTAGGCGACGAATGCGGCGAGCGTCTGCTTGCGTTACTCTGAAAGAGAGACCACTGTCGTGACCAATGACCTCTCCCCTAGCAGGGACTCGACCAGCAATGTGAAAGATGAGGCCGCCGATGGTATCGAAATCTTCCTCTCTATCGTCCTCAGTTAGAAAGTTGCCCAGATGTTCGGATTCCAGGGCATCAAGCGGATATCTTGCATCCACCATCCACGTGCCATCATCGCGTTGACGGATGTCTGGTTTATCGGATTGATCGTGTTCATCCTCAATTTCTCCCACGATTTGCTCCAACGCATCTTCAATTGTGATCAATCCATCAACGCCACCAAACTCATCAACCATCAGAGCCATATGCATTCTGGCAGTTTGCATCTGAAACAGAAGGTCTAAAACTGGTTTGCCTGGCGAGACATACAATGGAGACCGCATGATTTTTTTGAGTGCGAACGTGCGCTTGGTGCCCTTGAATGGAATTAAGTCCCTAACATGAACCAACCCAACTACCTTGTCTAAGCTGCCATCATAGACAGGGAGGCGCGAGTGTCCCTTTTCAAGAGCTAGATCAAAAATTTGAGATGCTGTTGCATCTAGTGGCACAGCGACGATATCTGCTCTTGGAATTGCTATATCTTCTGCCAATCGCTCTCTTAGTCTAAGAATGTTACCAATTAGGAGTCGTTGTTGGTTATCTAAGCCCTGACTTTCGTTGATATCTTCATCACTTGCAGATGCCTCAATTAGATCTTCCAGGGATCCGCGTAAGTCATTGTTTTCATCGCGCTGAAAAACCTGGCGGCGCAGTCGCGCCAACCAGCTGATTCTAGGTGAGGGGTCCTCTGCAGATTGTGCAATCGTCTCGTTCATTTATTCTTGCTAGCAGCCTGGGTGCGTGGCGCAAGGGCCATTTTGTGACATTTATAGGGCTGGTTCATAAGGATTAGGTACTCCAAATTCGTCTAGAACTTTGATTTCCAGCGCTTCCATTATTGCCGCTTCGCCCTCACTTTCATGATCGTAACCAAGCAGGTGTAAGCTGCCATGAACAATAAGGTGCATCATATGCTGCTTAATGCTCGTATTTTGTTTCGCGCATTCGGCGCAGATGGTTTCAAAGCCAAAAATCAGATCTCCTAGCTCTTCATTTAAATCCGATGCGTACGAGAGAACATTTGTAGGGGCGTCTTTCCCCCTGTGCGTGCGGTTAAGGGTTTGCATATAACTATCGTCTGCCAAGACAATTGTTACTAAATCGCTCGATGTTAGTCCTAGTCGGCTAGTAAGAAATTTAAAGAAATTATCTAACTCAAGCGGCTCCCATTTTCCCGCATGGAGGTAGATTTGATACATTGAATTTTCAGAGGTGGTCATATGGACAGAAAGCGTTCATCTCAGTAATCAATGATATCGCCAAAGTTAAACTCAGTCTATAATTTTAGAAAAACACTTGGGGGTAGCCGCTAGACCTTGTCGTATGCGGCAACGATACGGCCAACGAGAGCGTGACGCACCACGTCTTCTGCCTTTAGGCGAACAGTTGAAATCCCCTTCACCTCAGATAAAACTTGGACAGCTTGAACAAGTCCGGAGGTCTCGTTTTTTGGCAAATCAACCTGGGTTGGGTCGCCTGTAACAGCCATTTTTGATCCTTCGCCAAGCCGGGTCAAAAACATTTTCATTTGAGCTGGCGTAGCATTCTGTCCCTCATCCAAGATAACGTAAGCAGATTTCAGTGTTCGGCCGCGCATAAATGCCAATGGTGCAATCTCAATGCTGCCATCTTCCATGGCTTTAGCCAGCTTCTTTCCACCGAGAAGTTCGCCAAGAGCATCGTAGAGGGGCCGCATGTACGGATCTAGCTTTTCAGTCATATCGCCAGGAAGAAATCCAATTCGTTCTCCCGCTTCGACGGCTGGTCGACACAATATCAGACGTTTTACTTTACCCGCTTGCCAAGCAGCAACGGCAGCAGCAACGGCTAAATACGTTTTCCCTGTTCCTGCAGGGCCTATTGCAAACGTCAAATCATGTGAATCTAGGGCCTTGGTAAGTGCTACTTGACCTGGCGAGCGAGGTTTAACAGCTCCAATGCGTGCAGCGTTCGCCTGACCAAGAGGTGTGTCTGCCAATCGAATTTGTGCCTCAACCTCAGCTATTGATATTTCATCTCCCTGGGCTGCATCTCGATACAGCGCTTTTAATGCCTTCTTTGCTCGTGCAACACCGGGCTTTGCTCCGCGAAGAGTAAGATGTGTGCCACGAACAGAGATGAAAATCTCTAGATCTTCTTCGAGGCGTGTCAGATGAGAATCATGAGGGCCGCAAACAGTCTGTAGCTGCGCAGTTTGGTCAAATGTTATGACTTCCTCTACTGATCCATTGCTCGCGCTAAGGGGGTCAAAGGCACTTTTTAGTGTCATCGTTCCTCTTCTATGACAACGTTGCCTTTAAGGGAATTGGGACCTGCCTCATTAATGTGGACACTTGCAATTTCCCCAATCAGTCTTTTTGGAGCCTCTACAACAACAGACTGAAGATACGGCGACTTGCCAATTAATTGACCGGGTTTGCGACCTGGCTTGTCAAATAGCACACTCATGGTTTTGCCCACTGAACCCTGGTTAAATGCGAGCGATTGCTCACTCAACAGCTGCTGTAAAGATTGTAGACGCGCATCCATAACTTCAGGGGGCACTGGTGTCCCTTTTTCTGCAGCTGGCGTTCCAGGGCGCGGTGAGTATTTGAATGAGTAAGCGGAGGCATAACCAACTTTGGTAACTAGTGCGAGAGTTTGTGCAAAATCTTCATCAGTTTCACCGGGAAACCCAACAATAAAATCACCCGATACCGCTAGGCCAGGACGCGCCCTTTTAAGGCGATCTATTGTGGCCAAGTATGATTCTGCTGTGTGATGCCGGTTCATTGCTTTCAAGATTTTGTCAGAGCCAGCCTGCACAGGTAGGTGTAGGTATGGCATCACTTCTGGAACACTGGAAATAGCTTCAATTAGTTCGTCGTCCATGTCTCTTGGATGAGATGTCGTGAACCGAAGCCGTTCAATCCCTGGAATAAGAGACAATTCGCTCAGAATTCGGCCAAGACCCCACTCAACATCATTTGGCCCCAAGCCGTGATACGCATTCACGTTCTGCCCTAGCAGTGTGATTTCACGAACACCCTGAGCAGCGAGCGATTTGCATTCATCCAATATTGAAGCAACTGGTCGGGACATCTCTGCGCCGCGCGTATACGGCACTACGCAAAACGTGCAGAACTTGTCACACCCTTCTTGAATTGTTACGAACGCGGCAGTTCCATTGGTTTGAGCCGACACAGGCAGGTCATCGAATTTTGACTCACTAGGGTAGTCAATATCAATTGCGCGTTTGGCACCGTCATCTAATTCCTCCAACAAACGAGGGAGGCGATGGTAGGTTTGAGGTCCAACAACAAGCTCTACGTGGGGAGCTCTTCGCATGATCTCCTTTCCCTCAGCTTGAGCAACACAGCCTGCAACACCCACGACCATCCGCTCGCCTTTTTTGGCCTTTGCGGCTTGCATTCGCTTAATGAGCCCAAGCTCTGAGTATACCTTTTCCGCAGCTTTCTCTCGAATATGGCAAGTGTTTAAAAGAACTAAGTCGGCATCGTTCGGGGTGTCGACCAGCCCATATCCGAGGGGAGCCAGTGCATCGACCATACGCTCACTGTCGTAGACATTCATTTGACAGCCGTATGTTTTTATGTGGAGTTTTTTCTGCAAGGCCATGATTTTAGTTACGCGATTCTTGCGCGCGCCATACCCCTCTTCACTGCCTTTTCGCAATAGGCAGTTAGCGCTTTGCGGTTTCCATCAAAATCGCTCAATGTTTTTGGCTCATGCCATTCAATTTGAATGGATAATTTGCCTAACCCCGCAGCTGAAAACATATGAGAAAAAAGATTGGCATCACCATACCATCCATAAAATGCTCGAAGATTGCGGTGAATTGGCAGTCCATCAAGCTTGGCAAAGGTGACGGATGCAGGCTGGACTAAAAGAGGCTCGCCGTTAATTTTGTGCTTAGCAACCGCAAGAAGCGAAGAGCGAAACGGGAGGGTGTGGGTTGTAGAATAAGATGACCCCTCTGGAAACATTATCAAATTGTGTCCTTGATCAAAACGCTCTGTGAATTGGCGCTGTTGGCCCGAAATCGACTTCACTTGTCGATCTATATATAAAGTGTCCTGCAGTTTGGAAAGGAGGCCAAAAACTGGCCATACCTTCACTTGGTCCATCGCGACAAAACTTGCCTCTAAACATGCACCCAAGGCAGCAATATCAAGATAAGAATTGTGATTGGTGACGAAGAGTGTTGGGCTTTTGCTGGAGGGTCTACCAACTTCTATCAAATTTACATCGAAGCACCAAAGTGTGCGTTTGTGATACCAACGGCAAAATTTTAGCCATCGGTTGCGAGCAGTAAGTTGTCGCAGCAAAACATGAATCGGCAAACAGACTAAAGTTAGAATTACGAAACAGGTAATGCGTCGCAAAGCCGTAGTTCTGGATACCAGGGATTGCCCTCTCCCGTCCTCGAAAGCTGGAGGCTTCCGCTCTGCACCTGGGTCGCTCAGGTTTTCGAATTGGTTAATTTGCCCGTCGGTCATTACTGTCCAATTTAAGCTGGCTCACATAATAGGTCTAGGGGGCGGGTGTGCAAAAAGATTAGCATTAATTGACAAGTAGATGCTTTTTTTGCAGCGTTTTAGTGATGAGATATCTACTTCCTTTTGAGTATTTCCGGGCAGTGGCGCGAGCAGGTTCAGTGCGGGGAGCTGCTGAGAGCTTGGCGTTGACACCATCTGCTTTAAACCGCCGCATACAAGATTTTGAGGCGGAGCTTGGCATTAAGCTTTTTGACCGAAGTCATGAGGGCATGACCTTAAATGCCGCGGGGGAGCTGGTCATGGACTATGTGCATACGCAAAAGTTCGAAACGACCAAGCTTAGAGCTCAAATTAGTGACTTAAAAGGTTTAAAGAAAGGAAGTATTTCTATTGCTTGTACCCAAGCTCTTACAACCTCAGCGTTACCAACGATTTTGAGTGGTTTCAGGGTGAATCATCCATTTGTAACTTTTGACATTCGAGCGCTGCGAGGACGCCAAGAAGAAACGTTGCTGGATGCCAAAGAAATAGAATTTGCTGTATGTTTGGGGCGTCAGAGGGAGTTCCATTACGAGTCCGTTTTTTCTGCGCCCGCTAGTATAGGAGTTGTTGTAACTGAGAGACACCGCTTATATGACCAGAAGCGTATCAAGGCAGCAGATTTAGAAGGCGAAGACCTGAGTCTGCCGCATCCAGACTTCAGGATGTATGAGGTTTTGAAAAGGTGCTTTGATGCCCGACTTTTAACAATCACCCCTGCGGTGCAAACAGATGACTTCGGGCTCAGTCAATCGCTATCTACCCTGGATAATACCTTGTCTTTCCGCCTTATTCACCCCCTATCAAAGGCGGGTGATCGCTCGAACTATCGATTAATTCCTATGGATGAGAGAGACTTGCCTCCCGTCGAAATTCAAATCCTAAAGTTAAGATCAGTCCGTTTGACACCGCTCGCTGACCGTTTTCTACAAGAAATTATTAGTCATTTTAGTTTATGATGAAGCAAGTTGATAGGTATGTTTCGGCACAACAAAAAATATTAGTGCAAGATAGGTTGCCAATTAAAGAATCTAAGTTAAGCCTGCCCCATCACTTCCTAATGAAGTGACTGAAATAGAGAGGGAGATCTTATGATTAAACAGATCCTTATGGCTGCCACTGCTGCAGCGATTTTCACCAGCGCGGCTTCGGCAGAAACTGTGCGTTGGGCAAGAGCAGGCGACTCGCTCACGATGGACCCACACGCACAAAATGAAGGTCCGACACATGCGCTAGCGCACCAAATTTATGACGGGCTTCTTCAGCGAGATATGTCGGGTGCGATTATCCCATCCTTGGCTACAGATTGGGCGGCATTAGCGGACAACCCTAATGTTTGGCGTTTCAATTTGCGCCAGGGCGTAACTTTCCATGATGGAGCCGCATTTGATTCGGAGGATGTTGTTTTCTCAATTAACAGAGCAATGGCTGACGGGTCTGACATGAAGGAGCTATTAAGTTCAGTGAAGGATGTTCGCGCAGTTGATGCCCATACGGTTGATATTGAGACACATGGAGCCAACCCGCTTTTGATAAATAACCTGACCAACATGTTTATGATGGATAAGGGATGGGCGATGGCTAACGATGTTGAAACACCTCATAACTTCCAAGCCGGTGAAACTAACTACGCCACAATGAACACTAACGGAACTGGCGCATTTATGATGCAAAGCCGTGCTGTTGATGAGCGCACAGTATTGGTTGCTAACCCAGACTATTGGGGTGCGGACTTGTATCCTAATGAAGTGACAGAAATCATCTACACACCAATCCAGTCAGCAGCGACAAGAATTGCTGCTTTGCTATCTGGCGAAGTTGATATCATTCAAGATGTTCCGCCTCAAGATTTAGATCGTGTTGCTAATACATCTGGTTTAAAGCTTGCTACAGCAGCTCAAAACCGGGTGATTTTCTTCGGTCTTAATCATGCTGACGGACCAACAAGCGACCTTCGTGTTCGTCAAGCCATGAACATGGCGATTAATCGTGATGCGATCAAACAAGTTGTTATGCGTGGCCAGTCCGATCCAACCGGCGTAATCATGCCTCCATTCGTTAATGGTTGGACTGAAGCGTTGAATACGGTTCCGGCAAATGACTTGGACGCTGCGAAAGCGCTAATGGCTGATGCTGGATATGGCAACGGTTTTGCCACTACACTGAATTGCCCTAATGATCGCTACATTAATGATGAAGCTATCTGTCAGGCTGTTGTAGGAATGATGGCCCAAATTGGTATTGATGTGACGCTAGACGCTAAGCCAAAAGCGCAGCACTTTCCTTACATTCAATCCGGCGATTCTGACTTCTGGATGCTAGGTTGGGGCGTGCCAACATTTGACTCACATTATATCTTTAATTTCTTGATTCACAGTCAAACGGATGATCGCGGATCATGGAACCCGACTGGGTATTCTAACGCAGATGTTGATGCCATGATTGTGAGCTTGGAGTCAGAGACAGATCTAGCTGTCCGTGATGCAACTATCGCCAAAATTTGGGCGGCAGTTCAAGAAGCGCAGATCCATTTGCCTGTTCACAACCAAGTGTTGAACTGGGGCATGAAGGACAACATCGTATTTGATGTGCAGCCTGAAGATCAGCCTCACTTCCAATTCCTAAGCTTCCAATAAGCTTTAACTGTGAGCTGGCCTTTTATTAGGCCAGCTTTTTTTTCGAGAAAACTTTGTGGCTCTGATAATTCTTCGGCGTGTTGGGCAGGCAATTTTGGTTTTGCTGCTAGTTGCGTTGATTTCTTTTCTTATTTTTAGGTTTGTAGGTGATCCAGTAAACAGTCTTTTAGGGCAAGAGGCTACGGTTGCACAAAGAGCAGAGTTGCAGGAGCTTTTGGGCCTAAATGACCCAATTTATAAACAATATTTCGATTTCGTTTGGCGCGCGCTAAAGTTTGATTTCGGAACGTCATACCGGGGCGCGCAGCCGGTCGCGGATTTAATTGCGTCCCGCCTTCCCGCTACGCTCGAATTGGCGCTAGTCTCCGCAATTTTTGCCATGGTTTTTGGTGTAATAACTGGGATCTACACAGCAATTAGGCGAGGCGGTTGGTTTGCCAATATTATTTTATCTGGGTCTTTAATTGGTGTGTCACTGCCAACGTTTTTAATTGGCGTGTTGCTGATTTGGGTGTTTGCAGTCGAGTTGTCTTGGCTGCCATCTTTTGGCAGAGGAGAAGTGGTTGATTTGGGATGGTGGAGCACAGGCTTTTTGACAGTTTCGGGACTTAAGTCTCTCGTCTTGCCAGCGATTACCTTAGGGCTCTATCAATTGACTCTTATAATGCGGCTTACGCGATCCGAAATGCTTGAAGTTATGCGCCAGGACTACATTCGGTTTGCTCGAGCGCGCGGCTTGAGCCAGCGGCAAGTTCATTTCAGGCATGCAATGCCGAATACTCTAGTGCCAGTGGTGACAATTGCTGGGCTCCAAATTGGTTCCATTGTAGCTTTTGCAATCATAACCGAGACTGTATTTCAATGGCCCGGTGTTGGCTTGCTTTTCATAAATTCAGTTAACTTTGTCGATATTCCTGTAATGAGCGCATACTTGTTGCTTGTAGGAACACTTTTTGTATTCATAAATCTTATCGTCGATTTGTTGTATCTAGCTATTGATCCTAGATTGCGTGATGCCGGAAATGGAGAAAACCAGTAATGCGTAGGTTTCTTGATTCTGATTTCATGTATGCTTTTCGAAGGTCGCCAGTGGCTATCGTTTCCTTCGTCTTAGTAATGGTTCTGATATTATCTGCCATCTTTGCACCTTGGATTGCGCCAACCAACCCCTTTGATGCAGGAAGCCTAAACTTAATGAATGGTTTTACCGCGCCACTGACACCCAATATGTTCACTGGCGAGAGCTTTTTCCTCGGAACAGATGATCAGGGCCGGGACCTTTTTTCTGCTATTCTATACGGTCTTCGCATATCGTTGTTCGTTGGAGCGATGGCTGTCTTGTTTGCAATGACTTTAGGGGTCATCTTGGGGCTGATCGCGGGATATGGCGGCGGATGGCTTGATAATTTTATTATGCGCTTGGCGGATATTCAAATGACATTCCCATCCATCCTTATTGCAATGTTAATTTTTGGCGTGGCTAGAGGAATTTTGCCGCCAGAATTGAGAGATGAGATGGCAATTACGGTCCTGATTCTCTCTATAGGGCTCTCTGAATGGGTGCCGTTTGCTCGAACTGTTCGTGGCTCAACTCTGGTTGAGAAAGAAAAAGAATATGTTGCCGCCGCTCGCTTGATTGGCCTCAGCCGTTGGCAAATTATGCTGCGGCATATTTTACCCAACGTGCTGAGCCCGGTTCTTGTTATTGCAACAATTACACTCGCCTTGGCAATAATTGCAGAAGCGACCTTGTCTTTTTTAGGAGTTGGCGCTCCCCGCACGGAGCCAAGTTTAGGGACGTTGATAAGAGTGGGCCAGGACTTTTTATTTTCTGGGGAGTGGTGGATATTATTGTTTCCAGCTCTGACTCTATTAGCACTAGCGCTATCTGTGAATTTGCTAGGTGACTGGCTGCGCGATACTTTAAATCCGCGGCTGAAGTAGAGAGTGAATAGTTATGAGTGCACCTCTTCTCTCAATTAAAGATTTAAGTGTCACCTTCGAGTCTCGGTACGGAGTTTTGCGCGCAGTTGATAGGCTATCCTTGACAATGAAGCCTGGTGAAATTCTTGGTTTAGTTGGCGAGTCCGGGGCAGGAAAGTCTATGACAGGCTCCGCAATTATGGGTTTGATTGATCCACCAGGCCAGATATCAGGAGGTGAGATTTGGCTTGAGGGCGAAAGAGTTGATACTCAGCCAGAAATTTTCCGTGGGCCAAAGATTTCTATGATCTTCCAAGACCCGCTGACCAGTCTTAATCCGCTGAGAACGATAGGCGACCAGATTATTGAGACAATTCGCCGTCATGCTAAGGTTACTAATGGTCAGGCGACGGACCGTGCTAAGCAGGTTTTGACAGATGTTGGAATTGATCCAGCTCGGTTGAATGACTACCCTCACGTATTCTCAGGAGGAATGCGCCAGCGCGTAGTAATAGCACTGGCCTTGGTTACAGAGCCCCGTCTAATAATTGCTGATGAGCCAACTACTGCTTTAGACGTATCAGTACAGGCACAAATTCTAGACTTATTGCAGGCATTGTGCCGAGATCGTGGAGCATCGGTCCTACTTATCACACATGACATGGGTGTAATTGCAGAGACAACTGACAGGGTTGCGGTTCTTTATGCTGGAAGACTCATTGAGGTTGGAGATACTCGGGCAGTGCTTACAGATCCGCAACATCCATACACACGTGGGCTCGTAGCATCAACTCCGAGTGTTGATCCGAGCTTGAACGACGAACAGCTTTATCAAATTCCTGGTGCAATGCCTAAGCTTGACGCGTTGCCATCAGGTTGTGCCTTTCATCCACGCTGTGATTCGGCAACCTCTCAATGCGCTATGGAGCAACCACAATTTTTTGGCGAACGAGCAGCTTGCTGGTTGTTAGATAAGAAGGAGCAATCATGAGCTTCGTTCGGGTAGAGAGCGTTAGCCGGGAGTTTAGTCTCTCGCCAACCTGGCTAAGTCGAGTATTGCCATTTGTGGAGAGTAAAACTCTTACCGCGGTTGATCAGGTAAGTTTTGAAATTGAAAAAGGTACGACTTACGCGCTGGTGGGAGAGAGTGGTTCAGGTAAATCCACGCTCGCGAATATGGTAGTTGGCCTCCTAAGGCCCAGTACTGGAAACATTTACCTGGATGGGCAAGATCTGACAGACCCCGCTTTATCGCTCTCCGAGAAACGCGCGCTTCGCAGGCGAATTCAAATGGTGTTTCAGTCTCCTTACGCAAGCCTAAATCCTCGTTGGCGTGTGGGGGCTATTCTAGCAGAGCCCTTGCACGCGTTTAGTCTATGTCCTGGCCGCGCGGCTAAAGAATCCCGCGTGGCGGAGCTCTTGGAGCAGGTTGGCATGGCAGCAAGTGACGCTCGAAAATATCCGCATGAGTTCTCAGGGGGGCAGCGACAGCGTATCTCAATTGCTCGAGCGTTGGCCTCGGAGCCAGAAATAATTATCTGTGATGAGCCTACTTCTGCTCTTGATGTATCAGTGCAGGCTCAGGTGCTTAATTTGCTGAAGCAGCTGCAACGTGATCAAGGTTTAACATACCTATTTATTTCGCATGACTTGGCCGTGGTCTCTACCATTTCAAATCGGATTGGTGTTCTTAAGCACGGTCAGCTTGTAGAACAGCAGGCAGCTGCAGACTTGTTTAGTTCACCGAAGACGGATTATGCAAAGATGCTATTAAAAGCCGCGCCCAAAGTCAGTTTTAGTTAAATCATATTTCTCACTGCGTAGGTAATAAGAATGTTAGTGACCAAGTGAGCAATTTTGAGGCGGATAAATTCATTAATCCGTATTAGTTTGTGTGAGGCTCAAGCCTCGGTATGGGGTCAATATGGGTAAGGCGAAAAAAAATATTCTTTTCATCATGTATGATCAGCTGAGATGGGACTACCTTAGCTGTGCTGGCCACCCTCATCTAGATACACCAAATTTTGATTGGCTTGCCAGCCAAGGTGTTCGCTTTAATCAAGCTTTCGCTCAATCTGCTGTTTGCGGTGCATCTAGGATGTCTACGTATACGGGTCGCTATGTATCTAGTCATGGCGCAGCATGGAATGGTTTTCCGCTTAAAGTTGGAGAGCTTACCATTGGCGACCACCTCCGTAAGCTAGGCATGGATGCAGTATTGTTGGGGAAAACGCATATGCGAGCGGATGTAGAGGGAATGGAGCGGCTAGGTGTGGATCCAGATTCGGTAATTGGTGTTCGCGTCGCTGAATGTGGTTTTGATCCATATATTAGAGACGAAGGAATGGAGGTTGTTGGCCCCGATGGCCGGTATTCTGATATCAGGTCTCCTTACAACGACTATTTATGGTCGATCGGCTATGAAAGTCTAAATCCTTGGCACGATCATGCGAACTCCGCAGTCGATGATAGTCTAAATGTTATGTCGGGCTTTGCGATGAAAAATTCGGCTTTGCCAGCAAACATAATTGAAAAAGATAGCGAGACGCCCTGGCTGACTTCAGAGATGATAAATTGGCTGGAGAAAAGGAAGCCTGATGATCCGCCATGGTGTGTTCATCTATCGTTCATAAAGCCACACTGGCCGTATATAGCTCCCAAGCCATATAACAGCATGTACAATGGCCAGGACATTATTCCCCCCGTTGCAACAGAGGAAGAGCGCCGAAATAGTCATCCTGTATATCGTCAGTACCAGGACGGTGTGATAGCCGAAGGTTGGTCAAAAGAGGAGGTTCGCGAGCGTGCTATCCCAGCGTACATGGGCCTTATCAAGCAATGTGATGATCAGCTGGGTCGGCTTCTTGATTATTTACGCAAGAGCGACCGTCTTCAGAACACCATGATCATTTTGACCTCTGATCATGGAGACAATCTTGGTGACCACCATCTAGGGGAGAAAGACATGATGCACGATAGCAGCATCCGTGTTCCACTAATAGTTTATGACCCTTCTCCCGATGCTGACAAGACTAGGGGCCTGGTATGTGATGCGCTCGTTGAGGGGATTGATTTAGCTGCGACTTTTGTGGAATTTCATGGCGGCGAAATTGCCCTTAAAAATCTTGATCATATTTTAGAGGGGCGGTCTCTAATGCCCTGGCTAAAGGGGCAAAAGCCAAGTTGGAGAGAGTTCGCTGTTAGTGAATATGATTATTCAATGACCCCGTATCGAGCGCAGCTTGGGGTGTCGGTTAAGGATGCCCGTTGGACCGTTCTCGTAGACCATCGCTGGAAGTTTACTCATTTTGAGGGTGGGTTTAGGCCAATGCTTTTTGATAGGATAAATGACCCTGAGGAGACGATCGATCTGGCTGAGGGTTCAACACCAGAGATTATTGACGCGCTGGAACTTATGTATCGTCGCCTGGCTTCCTTTCGTGCTCGTGTATGTCAGCGGACCACGCTGAGTAGCGATGAAATTATTTCTAAAACTGGAGCTTCACGCCGTCGCGGGGTAGTGTTGGGGATGTACGATGAAGGTGAGGCGCCAGAGCTTCTCGATGCGTATGGTAAAGCTGTTAAGAAGAACTACACACAGTGACTAAATTTTAATTGCCCTCTGTTTAAACTCGAAAGTTTTGTAGATTATTAGTTGACATGTCATGCAATCTTTGAAAATATCGTGACATGTCAACTAATCTTAACAACTCTGACTTTGATTTAGCTACATTAAAGGGTTCGGTAATTCAGCAACGTGCATGGCTTCGAGCTAACCTAGTTAACCGGCTGTTTCGATTAGGAAATGCTCTGCAAAATCAAACACAGGCGTTATTAGCTGTGGAATCTGCTGATTTAAGTGTTGTTCAGTTTCGCATTATGCTGCGGCTATCGCAAGCGGGCTCACAAAATGTTCAAGGTATTGCTGATCTTTTAGGTACAGACCGTTCAAATGTTTCCCGCGCATTGCCTAGCCTGCTTGAAAAGGGCTGGATTGATCAGCAGCCAAGTGCAGAAGATCGTCGTCAGTCAATTATAACGCTGACACAGGCTGGTGAGAGAAAAGTGACACAGTCACGAAACGGTACAGATGCAAGATTAAGAGCGCTCAGAGCTGCCTTTAATAATGACGAATTCGAGCAGCTTTTGGCTTATCTAGACCGTCTCGATGAGGTGCTGGCAATGTCTAGTGACAGCTTTTCTCTCAGTCCAGGTTCGGTGTTAGAATTGCGAAAGTCAGCATGACAAGATTTGTAATGGATGCGGATTATCTTCCCTTTCACCCCCATCCAGCTAAGCCTATATTTGTTGCCCCACCGGGCGCTGTTGATGCCCACTGCCACGTGTTCGGACCAGGTGACAAATTTCCCTATCATGAGGATAGAAAATATACACCATGCGACGCTGGGAAGGAAAAGCTCTTTGAGCTTCGCGAGCACTTAGGCCTATCTAGAAACGTAATTGTGCAGGCTTCGTGCCATGGCCCCGATAACCGCGCTCTAATTGACGCGCTGAACTCTGCTGGCGACCTTGCTCGCGGTGTGGCCTTTGTTACTCCAGATGTATCTGAAGCTGACTTGTTAATAATGCATGAAGCTGGGGTTCGCGGCGTACGATTTAATTTTCTGAAGCGATTAGTCGATAACAAGCCCCGCTCTGATTATTGGCAGATTATTGAGAAAATAAAACCTTTTGGCTGGCATGTGGTTGTCTACTTTGAGGCGAACGAATTATTTGAAATTGAGGACCTTCTTAATGACATTCCAATGAAGGTAGTCATCGATCATATGGGTCGTCCTGATGTAAAATCGCCTCTCGATCACCCTGACTATCTTCGCATTAAGTCTTTAATGGACAATGAAAAGTTTTGGATAAAGGTCTCTTGCCCGGAGCGGCTCACAAGAATGGGCCCTCCCTATGATGACGTTGTTCCATTTGCTAAAGATTTGGTTGCCAGTTTTTCTGATCGTGTGCTCTGGGGCACTGACTGGCCTCATCCAAATATGAAATCTCACCAACCAGATGAGGGCATGCTCCTCGATTTGATACCAACAATTGCGCCTACTGAAGATCTTCAGCGCAAGTTATTAGTTGATAACCCTATGAAACTATACTGGAGCTAAATATGGCCACCGACCCTGCCTTAGACGATATTCCTGGGACTTATGTTTTTACTACTCAGGCATGCCGACAAGGCTACCGCCTAAATAAGTTTTGCAAGTCATTAGATGTTGAATCTAATCGAGAATCTTTTCGCTCTGACCCTGATGCGTATTTAGACCAATTTAAACTCTCAGACGAGCAAAGGCGCGTGATTGAGGAGCGCGATTGGCTTGGGATGCTAAAAATTGGTGGTAATATATATTATACTTTCAAGCTGTGCATTTTTGATGGTTTGTCGATGCAGCATGTTGGGGGTTTGATGTCAGATATGACTGTCGAAGACTTCCGGCAAATGATGATGGATGGCGGAAGGCCAGTTGCGGGAAATACATCTAAAAAGGAAAATAATAGAAATGGCTAAGCTAATTTCAGGGGCAGCTATGTCCCATATACCGCCCATTGGTGCTGCATCAGACAATGGGAAAACGCAAGACCCCTATTACAAGCCACTATTTGATGGGTTTGAGCCAGCTCGAAAGTGGATGCGTGATACGAAGCCTGATACAGTGATTATAATCTACAACGATCATGCGAGTGCGTTCTCTGTAGATCTAATAAATACGTTTGTATTGGGCGTTGGAGAAGAGTTTGAACCTCACGATGAAGGCTATGGTCCCCGGAAGGTTCCAACCGGTATTGGAAATCCTGAGTTAGCAGAGCACATGCTCGAACATCTAATCATGAACGATTTTGATTTGGCTCTCGCAAATGAAATGACCGTAGACCACGGCTTTACTGTGCCCCTTACTACGATGTGTGGTGCGCCTGACGAGTGGCCTTGCAAGGTCATTCCGCTTTGTGTCAACGTGATAAAGTACACGCAGCCTAAAGGCTCTAGATGCTTTGCGCTTGGAAAGGAAATTCGTCGAGCTATCGATAGCTATGATAGTGATGAGACTGTTGCGATATGGGGAACAGGCGGCATGAGCCATCAGCTCCAAGGGGAGCGCGCCGGTTTTATCAACGAAGAGTTTGATACAATGTTTCTGGATAAGCTTGGACCAGATCCAGAAAGTTTAGCTCGTATCCCTCATATAGATTATCTGCGTGACGCAGGCTCAGAGGGTATTGAGCTTATCATGTGGCTTATAATGAGAGGTGCAATGAAGAGTCCTAAAGAAGTCTACAGAAATTATCACGTGCCCATGTCTAACACAGCCGCAGGCCTGATTTGTTACGATGAGCAGCAACAATGATTAGAGTTGCGTTGGCAGGGGCTGCAGGGGCTTTTGGTCAAAAGCACTTAGGAGCTATTTTGAATATTTCAGATGCTGAGCTTATTTGTCTAATTGGTAGCCCTGGTGATGGAGTGGAAGAGCTAGCGAACCAAAAAGGCATTAAAAGTTCTGAGGAAAGTCTTTCATTGGCTTTGGCCCGTGACGATATCGATGCCGTTATTCTTGCAACGCCAACACCCTTGCACGCTCAGCAAACTATAGCCTGTTTAGAGGCAGGAAAACATGTTTTATGTGAAATTCCAATGGCTGAAAGCCTAGCGGACTCAAAAAAAGTTGCGGCTGTTCACCAACAGTCTGGACTAGTTGGAATGTGCGGGCACATCAGAAGGTTTAATCCATCTCACCAATACATGTATCAGAAAATAAAAGCCGGTGAGCTGTGTATCCAGCAAATGGATGTGCAAACTTACTTTTTCCGGAGAGAGAACATTAACGCACTTGGTAAGCCAAGAACCTGGACTGACCATCTTCTCTGGCATCATGCAGCTCATACTATTGATCTCTTCATGTATCAGACTGGCGAGCAGGTATCGGAGGTTTTTGGTTTCCAGGGACCCAAGCATCCTGAGTTAGGCATCTCTATGGATATGACTATTGGTATGAAAACTCCCACGGGAAAGCTTTGCACATTGTCTTTAAGTTTCAACAATGACGGACCTTTAGGGACCTACTTTCGGTACATCTGTGATAATGGCACCTACATAGCCCGATATGATGAGTTGGTTAATGGCAGAGAAGAGGCCATTGACCTAACGGAAGTAGCCGTTTCGCTGAATGGCGTTGAACTGATTGATCGCGAGTTTATTTCTGCGATTAAAGAGGGTCGAAGGCCAAATGGTTCATTCGAACAGATCATCCCAACAATGGAAGTAATGCACCGAATCGAACAACAAATGGGGGGCGAGTAATGTCCGATAAAAAAACTGCCTTAGTTATTTCTGCTCACGCTGCTGATTTTGTCTGGCGCGCTGGTGGAGCGATCGCAAAACATGCAGCTCAGGGCTATGATGTCACAGTTGTTTGCCTTTCTTTTGGAGAGCGGGGGGAGAGCGCAAAACTCTGGAAGAAAGATGGCATGACACTTGACCGAGTTAAGGCTGCCCGAGCGAATGAGGCTGAAAAAGCTGCCCATGCGCTAGGCGTACACGACCTACAATTTTTTGACTTGGGCGATTATCCCTTAACTTTAAGTAAAGACGATAAGTACAAACTGGTTGATGTTATAAGGAAAGTGCAGCCAAAATTCATGATGAGTCACAGTGCTTATGATCCATACAACACTGATCATATGTACACTACTTCCATCGCATTGGAAACGCGAATGATTGCTCAAGCTTGGGGCCACAACCCTGGCGAAAAGGTTTTAGGCGCGCCTCAGCTATACTTATTTGAGCCTCATCAAACAGAGCAAATGGGCTGGAAACCAAACGTGTTTTTGGACATTTCAGATGTATGGGACAAAAAACGTGCAGCCATTGAGTGTATGGAGGGCCAGGAGCACCTTTGGGACTTCTACACTAATGTTGCAGAGAATAGAGGCAATCATTTCCGTCGAAATTCTGGAGGACAGTCAGGGGGCCGAAAAGCTACCCATGCTGAAGGTTTTCAGGCTGTTTTCCCAAGCACTGTGGATGAGCTCTGATGGCTGGGATTGTTGTTCAAGATATTGAGCGGACATCACTAGAATTAGTCGATGGCCTAGCCAAGTTGGGTGTAGCAACGGTGCACGAGGCAGCCGGGAGGGTTGGATGTCTAGCTAGTTACATGAAACCCCGTTTAAAAGGAGCTCGTGTTGCTGGGAATGCCGTGACAGTGTCTATCCCACCATGCGATAATTGGATGATCCATGTAGCAGTTGAGCAGTGCCAAGCGGGAGACGTTCTTGTTGTTGCTCCAACATCCCCATCAGATGCAGGATATTTTGGTGATTTGTTAGCTACCTCACTTATGTCGCGTGGCGTGCGTGGTTTAATCATTGAAGCGGGTGTTCGCGATACAGCAGAGCTGGAGGAGATGGGTTTTCCAGTGTGGTCGAAAACCGTATCAGCGCAAGGCACAGTTAAGGAAACTCTGGGAGACGTTAACGTATCCATTGTCTGTGGGGGGCAACGCATCAACCCAGGAGATGTGGTGGTAGCTGATGATGATGGAGTTTGTGTAATAAGCCAGCAATCGGCCGCAGTTACTTTAGAGAAAGCTAAATCACGTGAAGAGAATGAAGCTGGGAAGAGGGTTCGTTTCGAGTCCGGAGAATTGGGTCTGGATATTTATGGTATGCGCCAGCGGTTAGCTGAGAAGGGACTTAAGTACATTTAAGCTTATGGTTTCTATTCCCGCCACCTGGATGAGAGGAGGGACATCAAAGGGTTTATACTTCCTTTTAGATGACTTGCCTACAGATCCCTCAGAGAGAGATGCCCTCCTATTGCGGTTAATGGGGTCTCCAGACAATGAGCAAATTGACGGGATTGGTGGGGGGCAGCCTGTGACTTCAAAAGTTGCTGTCGTATCTTTATCCAACCGGGTCGATGCAGATTTAGATTATCTTTTTTTGCAGGTTTTTGTTGATCAGTCTCTAGTTTCGTCAAAACAAAACTGTGGGAATATTTTAGCGGGCGTAGCGCCATTTGCTATTGAGAAAGGGCTCGTTTCTGGGGAGGGGCCAATTCGGATCCACCAGGTTAATTCTGGCCAAATTGCTCAAACAATCATCAAAATGAAGAATGGCCAGGTAGTTTATGATGGAGGTGCTGCAATTGACGGCGTGCCTGGAACTGCAGCACCAGTTCCATTAGCCTTTGAAGGAACGGCTGGGTCAACCTGCGGTGCCCTGCTACCTACGGGTAATCCGGTAGATGAAATAAATGGCATCTCCGTAACTATGATAGATCAAGGAATGCCTTGTGTCCTTTTGCGTGCTGCAGACCTGGATATTACAGGGAAAGAGTCTCCTGATGAGTTGGAACAAAATCAGGACTTAAGAAAAAAACTTGAGGAGGTTCGACTGAAAGCTGGAACCATGATGAACCTCGGCGACGTGTCTGAGGCATCGGTTCCAAAGATGATGCTGATATCAAAGCCATTGAATGGGGGTCTTGTCCAGACACGCACTTTCATTCCATTTCGGTGCCATCCAACGATTGGACTATTCCAAGCAGGAACAGCAGCCACTGCATGCTTTGTGCCGGGGTCCATTGCCGAGGGGTTGGCTGCTAAAGAAAGCCTTCACGATGGGACCGTTTTGATTGAACATCCAGCAGGCGCTTTGCCTATCGGGCTTACGTTTAAGGATGGTAAAGTAGATAGAATTGCTAGTATCAGAACAGCGCGCAAATTAATGGATGGATTAGTATATTCTTGAAATTGAGTCGTTATGGCAGCGTTAAGAGCAAAATGGCTGTTAGCGAAAAGGCGCCAAAAACGAGTGTAAGGGTTGACGACTTAGACGCAAATTTCTCTTCACCGAACGTGGCAGCAACAGCGGGGTAAACTGATACCATCGGAATGGCTGCGAGCGCAACACAGGCCCGCGCCGTTTCCCAGTCAAACCCAGGCCCGGAGATCACATATACTGAATACATGGCAATAAGCATGAGCAAAGGATGGCCAATTAGTTTTAAAAACATAGTGTATATAACTTGACGATCTGCAGACCAGATATTTGCACCAAACAAGGTACTGCCGATGAAGAAGAGAGCCAGCCCTGCAGCGGATCTAGAGATGAAGTTCGCAGCTGTTGCAACACCATCTGTCAATGGTAGCAGCCATGGTTGGCTCATGTGGTTGGATATTGAAAGTGTTATGGGGTCAGGAATTGCGAGCCTTAACAAAGCAACGGCCATCCCCCCAAGAATACTGGCAATTATTGGGTTTTTAACTGACTGAACGAGCAAGCCAGCCACTTGGCCCAAATTAATGCTGCTACCATTCTTTAATCCTCGCCAAAGCGCCAACTTCACAGGGACCATCACACATGATTGAACCAGAAACAAAATCGTTAAGGCCTTTGGCCCTGCGGCTCCAAACGCAGGGGAAGCTATCATCAGTGCAAAGCCAATCATGACGGCATTGGATGTGGAGCTGCCAAACGCTATAGTCATTGCACGTAAAGACGAGGCATTTAGGAAATACAATGCAATAAAAAACGAAA
>Ga0213865_10000754_pt1 | contig 21698 bp, 30 predicted proteins | sample PICome_6_FD_160100 | JGI IMG/M metagenome (GOLD analysis project Ga0213865, IMG submission 160100) | Coastal seawater microbial communities near Pivers Island, North Carolina, United States - PICO282 | ecosystem: Environmental > Aquatic > Marine > Coastal | place: USA: North Carolina...
GCAACTCCAGCACCAGCGGCTGAAGAGGCTCCGGCTGAAGGTAATGCACAGGACATTCTTGCAATGATTCGTTCAAGACAATCTAGCTAAAGAATAAAATAAGTGTTCCTAGTGCCTAAACCAGAACTGAGATTCATTGCCATTGGCTGTCAACGTTCTAAACGGCACTAGGAGCATAGCTTTAACAAGGAGAAACTATGGCTAAATCATTTGATGTTAGTAAGTTCCGCAAGGACTTAACTAAAAGTATAACAGGTATGAGTAGTGGATTTAATGATCCAACAGATTGGATTAGCACAGGCTCATATGCACTAAACTATCTTATTAGTGGCGACTTTAATAAAGGTGTGCCACTAGGCAAAGTAACAGTGTTTGCAGGAGAATCAGGCGCAGGTAAGTCTTACTTTTGTTCTGGTAACATTGTAAAACACGCACAAGATCAAGGTATCTTTGTAGTATTAATTGACTCAGAGAATGCACTCGATGAATCGTGGCTACAAGCATTAGATGTAGACACATCAGAAGAAAAACTACTTAAATTAAACATGTCAATGATTGACGATGTAGCAAAAACTATATCAACATTTATGGATGACTATAAAGCAATGGCTGAAGAAGATCGTCCTAAGGTACTATTTGTAGTTGACTCATTAGGAATGTTACTCACACCAACTGATATCGATCAGTTTCAAAAAGGTGATATGAAAGGTGATATGGGTCGTAAACCTAAGCAGTTGACCGCACTTGTTCGTAACACAGTTAACATGATTGGTAGTTGTAATGTAGGTCTTGTATGTACTAATCACACATATGCATCTCAAGATATGTTTGATCCAGATGACAAAATCAGTGGTGGACAAGGCTTTATCTATGCATCAAGTATTGTTGTTGCAATGAAAAAGATGAAACTAAAAGAAGATGAAGCTGGTAATAAGATCTCAGAAGTACGTGGCATTAGAGCAGGTTGTAAAGTAATGAAAACTCGTTATGCAAAACCGTTTGAAGGCGTACAAGTAAAGATTCCATACGAAACAGGTATGAATCCTTACAGTGGTCTTATTGAACTATTTGAGAAAAAAGGTTTACTAGAAAAACAAGGTAATAGGCTCAAGTATGTTGATCTAGCAGGTAATGAACATCTTGATTATCGTAAGGCATGGATGGAACCATCTAAGATGGATATGATCATGTCGGAATACAATGAAAAATTATCACCTGTGGTAAATACCGCAGATGACGACGAAGAAATCGTTGTAAACGAACAAGAATTAATCGAGGAGTAAATTATGGACGAGAGTCAAATTGTAGATGTATGGACAGTATTTAAAGATACTATTGATAAGAAAAGTATAGAAATTGTTGCTGAACGTTATGTAGAGTGTTGTGCCGATTATGGTGCAACAGACGAAGCATTTACGGCTGCATTAGGCAGTGACAATGTTCTTGATGATGCAATTTCTTATTATTTAGATCTAGATATTGATCCTGATGACGACAATTTGGACGAATGGGATGAGTAATGGGCTGGTATAGCGAGATCTCACGTGATGTATCAAAGATACCAGACGCTGTAGTATACTTCGAAAACGAACTTAATCAAGCTCGAGTTGAAGTAAAACTTAAAGGAAATGTTGAACGTGCTGCGGCAGAGATGCCCGGTATTGTTGAACACCGCTTTAATCAACTACAAGAAATAGAAGCTATACTCCATTACTTAAATATTGAGCTCCGTAGATTGCGTAGTTCATATTTTAAGAAATATCTCGAAAACTATCAACGAGCTCTGTCAAGCCGTGACGTTGAAAAATACGTTGACGGCGAGGCAGACGTTGTTGACTACGAAAAAATTATAAATGAGTTTGCACTAATGCGTAACAAGTGGCTAGGACTCTTAAAAGGACTCGACCAGAAGCAATGGCAGATAACTAATGTAGTAAAGCTGAGAGTTGCTGGGATGGAAGATGCCACGTTATAATATTCTTATTGGATGTGATCAAAAATATTATGAAGATTGGGGCATAAATTTAATACGCAGTATTAAATATTTTAATCCATGGATAACCTGTCATGTACATATTGTAAATCCAACACATGTTGAAAAAGTAGACGGTGTTGAATATACCACTGAACAAAGAGAATTTAAAACTAACACAGATAAAATTGGTTATTTACAGTGTGTAAGATTTTTAAAAGTTGCTGAAAAATTTACTGATAAAGATTTAATAATGACTCTTGATGCGGATACTATATGCACAAGGAAAGCTGATCCTATAAAATTTGAAGAAGCATGTAGCCAAAAAATAACAATGCTTAGACACTTAAAGGCAAAACATTGGCTTGCAGGACTAGTAACCTTTGGAGCGCCAGGCTTTAGACAAGAGTTAGCAGACAGCTTACTTGCTAAACCAATTGATGAATGGGCACCTTTTTGGGACCAAACAGTGCTTGCTAATTTAAGTAGTAAATATACTTACCATGAACAACCTCCACGATATTACTGGATGAGCATAGGCAAAAATGGTAATCAGAGTGTTTTCTTAACCTTAAAAGGCAATCAAAAAACAAAAGATAAGTATTTAGGTACATACAACAAATTTATAGTTAGATAAGGATTATTATGTTAGAAGAACACTTAGGTGGACATAACGGATTAACACATCTTGATGAAGGTGCGCTTGACTGGTTACATGAATTAGGACACAAAAGTTTTTTGGACATAGGTTGTGGTCCTGGAGGTATGGTACAACTTGCAGAACAAAAAGGATTTGACAGCATTGGTATAGACGGAGACTATACCTTAGAAAGATATAACTCAAGTAGATTTATTATCCATGATTTTCAAAATGGCCCTGCTCCTGTTGATAGAATTTTTGATGTTGGTTGGAGTGTAGAGTTTGTAGAGCATGTTTACGAAAAATATATTCCTAATTATGCACAAGCAATGCAAAAATGTAAAAACTTAATAATGACTCATGCTGTAGTAGGACAAACAGGGTATCATCATGTCAACTGTCAAAATGCACCATATTGGATAGACAAGATGAGCAAATATGGTTTTAAGTTAGATGAAGAGAAAACAAAGCAGTTACGTATTCATTCTACTATGGGTAAGAAAAAGAAACACCGTTTCTTAGAAAAGACCGGAATGTATTTTGTAAATGAAAAAATCTGAACCGTTAATTGTTGCGATAAAACCAGCATATAGAAATCATCCTGTATTGGGTGGAGACAATGTTGTAGTAGCCGAATGGGAAGATAAAGACCTTATAAATAAAGCAGATATATTTTTACAAAGTAATATACTAGAACAAAAACGCCAAAAAAAATTAGGACACATATACAACTATATACGGTACAGTGGCAAACCATATATTTGTGCTGAGTCTGCTGTATTTAGAAGAAATATGCCTAACTATCCTGCTCCACAAGCGTATCATAGGTTTGCTTGGTGGAGTTATTTTCAAGACGAAGGTGAATATAATGTAGAAAATTGTCCGCCTGACAGATGGGAACGTGTTAAGAAAGAACAAAACATAGAAGTTAAAGATTGGCATAATCCTGGAGATGCAATACTAATTGTATTACAACGTCCGGGCGATAGTAGTTTAAAAAACTTACTTAAAAAACATGGAACATATGATGCTTTTTTAGCACATACTTTAACTGAAATACGTAAAAATACCGATAGAAAAATTATTGTCAGATTACATCCTGCAAGAGTAGACAAACAAATGGAAATTATTAACAGGTGTAGTATTAGTAATTTTGAAATAAGTCGTAATAATGCAGGTGCTGGACTTCTTAACGGTGGCGATGGGTTATACCAAGATTTTAAAAAAGCCTGGGCAGTTGTAGGATTTAACACTAATGCACTTACTGAAAGTGTTTGTGAAGGAATACCTACATTTAGCCTATGTTCAAGCTCAATGGCCTGGTCAGTAAGTAATAAAAGTTTAGATAGATTAGAAAATCCACAAACATTTGAACGCTCGCAATGGCTGAATAATTTGGCATATTGTCAATGGAACACTGATGAAATAGCACAAGGTCTTCCTTGGCAACAATTAAAATCATTATATCCAAATAAATTAATCAATCCTTACTGTTAGTATAAACTGCGTATATAAATATGTGTATGGATATTGTATTAGTAACAGGTGGATTTGATCCACTACACCGAGGACACTTAGAGTACTTTAAAGAAGCACGTAAATTAGGTTCAAAGCTAATTGTTGGTTTGAATAGCGATGATTGGCTTACCCGTAAAAAGGGCAGACCGTTTATGAAGTTTGAAGATCGTGCAACAATTATAAAAGAATTAAGTATTGTTAGTGATGTTATTAGCTTTGACGACAGTGACGACAGTGCTTGTGGAGCAATTTATAAAACACTAGCAACACACGGTAGTGGCACAAAAGTTGTTTTTGCCAATGGCGGCGACAGAACAAATACATCTACTCCTGAATATAAGACATACGGAGATATGCCTTATGTAAGATTTGAGTTTGGTGTAGGCGGAACTGATAAAATAAACAGTTCTAGTTGGATATTAGATGAATGGAAAGCTCCTAAAACAGAACGCAGTTGGGGATATTATAGAGTGCTACATGAGTACGAAAATCATACAAAGGTAAAAGAACTTGCAGTTCCGTCAGGACATAAACTATCGATGCAACGCCATAAAGAACGTAGTGAACACTGGTTTGTTGCGGAAGGCACAGCAACAGTTTACACAATTAATGTAAGTTCTGATTTCGAACTTTTAGGAAGATATAAGCAACACCAAAGTTTGCACATACCAGTCGGAACATGGCATCAACTTGCAAACGAAGATAGAATACCCTTAAAACTTGTAGAAATACAGTATGGTGCTAATTGTGTGGAGGAAGATATTGAAAGACAATCTAATTAAAATATTTGTAGGCTGGGATAGTCGAGAAGACTTAGCATTTCAAGTATGTAAACAAAGTATACTTGATAAAGCCAAATTTCCAAATAGTATAGAAATAGTTCCTATTAAAATGCAAGAGATGCGTGATAGAGGTCTGTACTGGAGAGACGAAGATAAATTAGCATCTACTGAATTTACATTTACACGTTTCTTAGTACCAGAGCTTTGTAACTTCAAAGGCTGGGCGATGTTTTGTGATTGCGATTTTTTGTTTAAAAGAGATGTAAGAAACTTGTGGAAAATCATAGAAGAAAATTTAGATAAAAATTATGCTATGATGTGTGTTCAACACGACTACACTCCGACATCATCAACAAAAATGGACGGCAAACAACAAACTGTGTATCCAAGAAAGAATTGGTCAAGTATGATGTTATTCAATTGTGAACATCCAAAAAATAGAAAACTTACCAAGGAATTTATTAATAATCCTGATATAGACGGAAAATTTTTACATAGATTTAGTTGGTTGGAGGACCAAGATATTGGACGTCTTAGCCATGAATGGAACTGGCTAGTTGGAGTTTACAAAGAAGATGGCAAAAATTTTCCGGCAGCAATACATTACACAGATGGAGGACCTTGGTTTAAAGATTATAAGACCTGTGAATATTCAGGAGACTGGTACGTAGCCGAAAAAAGTTATCTAGCACAAAGACAAGCAAATGCAAAGCGTAAATTAACACCTGATACTTGGAAGGTGAATGACGAAAAACAAGAAATTTTAAAATCGGTATTGAATTATCTAGTTGATCCACAAGCTAAGTATTACGAAGGCAATACCTGGGAATCAATTACAGAGAGAGTAAATAAGCATATGGGAAAAATAGTAGCAATTGATACAAGCGAAGTAAACTTTGAAAGAAAAGGACACAAATACGATCCTATTTTAGAAAATTTTGCAATGGGTAGTAACGGTATTGTTAGTTCATATCAAGACCATTTAGATGACGACACTGCTCTTGTAATAAGAGGAGTAGGCGGTGGCAGTAGAAAAGCTATTGCTAAATGCAGAGAGTCAAAACGAACATTTTATACTGTAGATACCGGTTACTTTGGAAACGTTAAGAATAAATGGCTCCATAGAGTAACAAAGAATGATATGCAAAACTGTGGACCTATTATTGAAAGACCGATGGATAGAGCGAAAGCACACGGATACAGATATAGAAAACTCTCGTTAGGTACAAAGATTTTAGTATGTCCTCCTAGTTTAAAAGCAATGAGGGTATTTGGACAGCCTGATCCTGAAACATGGGTGAAGCAAGTTGTGGCTGAAATAAAAAAATATTCGAGTCGCCCTATAGAAATTAGGTTAAAGCCTAACAGAACAGAACGTGTTACTGACAAAACTATGCAAGCGGCACTAGCCGATGATGTGCATTGTTTAGTTACATACAACAGTATTGCTGCTGTAGAAGCACTTATGGAAGGCAAACCGGCAGTAGTACTAGGGCCAAATGCCGCATATAATATATGCGAAAATGATCTAAGAAATGTAGATAATCCAAAAATGCCTGATAGAGAAACTACTGATGCTTTTTTTGCACATCTTGCATATTGCCAATTTGATGTACATGAACTACGAAACGGATATGCATGGAGAACTGTAAATGAAAGTAGTGAGCTACCACAGTGGAATCCCACCAAAAAATAATAGTCCTGAAAAACCTTTAATATTGTCAAACTTTATTGAAGGAGTTTTAAGGTCTGGGGATACCGGAATAAATCATTACCACCCTACACTTCAAGATTGTGATCTTGCAGTTTTACAAGGGTTTGTGCATGACAATAGTAAAAATACTCCTCATCTGTTGTTTAGAAAACAAGTATTAGATAGACAAAGATTAAATAATGCACATACAATAGTAGTAGACAGTAACCTATTTTTATTCCAAACTGGCAAAAGGAATACGCCAGGAAACTATCTAAGGTATAGTTTAGATGGAGTATTTAGAAATACTGGTTTCTATTTTGACAAAGATATTGATCCTAACAGATGGCAAATAATTAAAAATAATTTAGACTTACAAATTAAACCTTATAGTAATAGAGGTGAAAATATATTGTTGTGCCTACAACGTAATGGTGGTTGGAGCATGGGCGGACAAGATGTTATCCAATTTGCACACAAAACTATTCGTCAAATAAAACAAATCACATCTAGAAAAATCATACTACGTCCACATCCGGGTGATAGAAAAACTATGGTAAGATTGCAAAACGAAATTAAGTATGCTAACGTAGAACTGTCATCAAATCCTGACATTAGAGTTGATCTAGCAAATAGTTGGGCTACTGTGGTATTTAACAGCAGTCCGGGTGTTGCTAGTTTAATAAACGGCGTTCCTGTTTTCCAAATGGATGTACGACCTGACTATAGTATGTATGGAGAAGTAGCAAACAATGACATTACAACGTTAGAAGATCCAATACTGCATGATAGACAGGATTGGCTAGAACGTATTAGTATGTGCCATTGGAGTTTTGATGAATTAAAAGATGGCACTGCTTGGAAATTCATGCGTAACTATATTTAAGACTTCCAATAATCTTCTGTCCTAGTAACCATCATATCAACTTTACGAGAACGTCCTTCTTGCTTACGAACACCTTTCATATGGTCAATCCATTTACCTAGCACACCATTTATAAGTGGATGGCCACCACCGCCCGACTTAGCTTCACGTAGATACATTTCAGCACTATAGTCAAACGCACTAGGATCTTGTTGCTTCATGCCGTTCAATATGTTACCAAATACAAAACTGTCGTGCCATTCAGCTAATTTAAAAATACCATTGTCTGCATCTTCATAAACACGTTCAAACTCTGCTAAAAATTTCTTACAAGTTTCGTTATGTAAGTTCATTCCGTAAAATCCGCACTCGGGCCAAGTTTGTGACCCTTTGCCTCTACCCACATACGTTATCCAAGCATCTTCAGGTAATTGTGCTTTGAAGTCATCATAAGACCAATCACTATGTACATATGTATCTGCATCCATCCATACACACCAGTCCTTAGAGCGTTCACAAGCGTCATACACAGCATATGTTTTATTAGCGAAGCGTACAGCATCCCACTTAAACTTCTTTTGCCAATCTTTACGTCCATGACGTGCAGGATGATTAGTTATGTCTCCATTTGCATGTGGCACATTCCCCCATTTTTGTTTGAATGCATTTAGTTTTGGCAGTGCTTCAAACGAATCAAATATTTTTATTTGTTCCGGATCAGGATTTTTTGGATTACAATTTTCTGCATACACAAGCAGTGTAATTTTTTTGTCTACTCTTTGTGCAAATGAATCTAAAAAACGTTGCCCGTATGTTTCTAAGCCTGGCTGATGAAATGTTGTAACCACAGTTATGTCTGACATTCTTATTCCTTTGTAAATAGTATATAGGTATTTACTAATGAAATTTAATTTATGGAGACAATATGGCGCACTTAATTCTGGCCCTGTTTTTGACGCCTTTCACACTGGCGCTAATGCTCTTGGGCATACTTGTGTCGATAATAGTGCTGATGGGATCGATGTTATTTGGAGCGTATTGTGGAACGGTCGCATGGCTGGAAACCGTACTATCTGGGAACGCAACGTGGCACAATCCAAACCGACCATCGTACTCGAAGTCGGAGGAATCAAAAGAGGAACAACATGGAAAGTAGGTTTAAATGGTATCAACCGTGATGGGGATTATATTCCTAGTGGCAATAATAACGATCGTGCTAGGCTTTTGGGATTAGAATTACAACCTTGGCGTTACAACGGCGAGTATATATTGTTGTGTGGGCAACATGATAAGAGTTTACAATGGGCTAAAATGCCTTCAATGTCTAATTGGGTACATGACACAATTACATTCATAAGAGCGCAAACGAAACGCCCAATACTATTTAGGCCACATCCTAGGTGTCCGTTACCTGCTATTGAGCATGAATTTAAAAACGTATATAGACAAAGTCCTATAAAGATAACAGGATCATATGACGACTTTGATATGAAGTTTGATAACATATGGGCTACAGTTAGTTGGTCAAGTAATCCAGGTATCCATAGTGTAATATATGGTGTGCCTGCATTTACAGGGCCTAGCAGTCTAGCATATGATGTTGCTGAACAAAATTTACGTAACATTGAAAATCCTTTATACGGTGATAGAACACAATGGCTTAATGACTATGCACACACTGAATGGACAGTTGAAGAAATTTCTAAAGGAATTCCTATTAAACACTTGACTTCTAAGATATAATCATATATAATAAGATTATGATTTATACAATAGAAGACTATATTGAAATACTTTCTGGTGTTGTTACACATGATGATCAAGTTCTTGATTTCAAGATAAACAGTAGCGATCAATCTTTAATTTTCAGTTTGGCGAAACAATGTATTAGAGGCACAGCCCTTACAGATAGGCAGTTTGAATTATCAAAACAAAAGATTATTGAATACAAAGATCAATTTTATAAAAAGGGTTTCGACGAATTAACAATAGAAAATTTAAGGCAACCACTTCGCGAAATTGATAGATCTAAATGGATTAAGCATAATGAAACTCATATTTCTATAAGATTCCCGTTTACAAAAAAGATGATAAAGTATATTGAATTTTTACAAAACATAGGAGATCAAAGACTATACGATAAAAAGAATAAGATCCATTATGTAGAATTAAATGAAACAAACATCTATAATGTAATTGATAAATTTAAAAATGCAAATTTTGATATAGATGATAACCTTAAGATAATTTATGAAAATATATTGCACATGAAAAATAAAAAAGAAGAATTTGCTCCAGGTATTTTTAGTTTTAAACTAAAGAATTTGCATACTAAAGCAATAGACTATGCTCTATCCTCGATTGGAGAACCGGACATAGAAAACCTAGCAAGGTACAAAGATAAACAAGAAACATTGGGCATTGTTCATTTTGACGACGAAGATCTAGCACAAAGTATTAACGGCGTACAACCATTAACACGCAGGATTATATACCGTAAACAACGCCAAGTTTTTATAGATAAAAAAGAATTTACAATTGATAATTTAGTTGAATCTTTATTAGAACTACATAGACTTCCTGTGTTAGTAATGTTGCCTGACAATGATAATAGTTTAGAATTAATGCATCAAGTCCAAAGTAGTTTTAAAAATATTATATCAAACGACAGTGTGACTAATCTGTTTAGAAAAGATAATACAACTGCTGAAAATGTAGAATATAACACATATATAAAAGAAAACAAATTAAATAATTCTCTTGCATTTGATACAAAAATAGTATATACTAGTAACAATAAGATCCCAAAGCCGTTGTCAGTAACTGACTGGATACCATCTGTTGCTATAATTCTTGAAAGTAAGAGATTACAAGGAACAGTAGAAAGTTACCTTAATGACTTAGATTTAGTTATCCACTATGATGACGTGTCAACGCCCTGGGCAAACTATGTAGAGAACATATGAAAACATGTAAACTAATAATTGAAGATGAAGTTAACATAAAGCTCGAAGGTCTTGAAGTCGATATTAGACGGAAACTTGCAAACGCTCTTAAGTTCGAAGTTCCTTATGCACGATATATGCCACAGTATAAACTAGGACGTTGGGACGGCAAAGTTGCATTCTTTGGTATTGGTGGTAGTGGTTATGTAAATCATCTTGATATTGTTAGTGAAGTACTGTTAAAAAATAATGTAGAGATAGTTGATATTGAAGATAGACGACATCCGATACAATTAGACTTTACACCAGTTACAGAAAATTATTGGAAGGACCAAGGCGTTGTATGGCCTAAAGGACATCCAGCAGAAGGAGAAGATATTATTCTACGTGATTATCAAGTAGAAGCAATTAATAACTTTTTAAATAATCCACAAAGCCTGCAACAAATCGCTACTGGTGCCGGCAAAACAATTACAACAGCAACGTTGTCACATCTAAGCGAACCGTATGGTAGGTCTCTAGTAATTGTTCCTAACAAGTCGTTAGTAGAACAAACCGAAGAGGACTATATTAACTGCGGTCTCGACGTAGGAGTGTACTTTGGAGACAGAAAGCAGTTAGGTAAGACTCACACTATATGTACTTGGCAGAGTTTGAATATTCTAGACAAGAAACACAAGGACGGAGAAGCAGTATTATCACTTGCAGAGTTCTTAGAAGGTGTAAGCACTATTATTGTTGACGAAGTACACCAAGCGAAGGCAGAAGTTCTTAAGAACTTGCTCACTCGCAACCTACGCAATGCTCCGATACGCTGGGGACTAACTGGTACAGTACCTAAAGAGAAGTTTGAGTTTGAAAGTATTCATGCTTCGCTAGGACCTGTAATTGGTCAAATTAGTGCAAAAGAACTACAGGACAAAGGTGTACTTTCACAGTGTCATGTTAATGTAATACAATTAATTGATACAGTAGCACACAGTGGATATCAAGAAGAATTAAAATATCTTGTTACTAACAAAGCAAGAGTAGAATATATAGGCAAATTATTAAATAAAGTTTCACACACAGGCAATACATTAATATTAGTAGACAGAATCTCAGCAGGAGAAATGTTAGCAGAACTAATACCTAACAGCACATTCATTAGTGGAAGTGTTAAGGTAAAGGATAGAAAAGAAACGTATGATACAATCCGCGAAGGTACAAACGAGGTTATAATTGCAACCTATGGTGTAGCTGCTGTAGGACTTAACATTCCACGTATTTTTAATTTAGTTCTTATCGAACCTGGCAAGAGTTTTGTAAGAGTAATTCAATCTATCGGTAGAGGCGTAAGAAAGGCAAAGGACAAAGACTTCGTACAAATTTGGGACTTGACATCTACATGCAAGTTTGCGAAGCGACATCTGACTCAGCGTAAAAAGTTTTACAAAGAAGCAGAGTACCCCTTTACAATTGAAAAGGTAGATTGGAATTAATATATGAGAATATTGACAATAGAAAACGAATGTTATATGTTAAATAACTTGCCAGATCAAATTGAAGAAGATATTAGGTTTAGTGTTCTAGATAATAGTAATAGTGATGATCCTGATTTTTATTTTATTCCTTTGATCTTTTTAGAAAGTTTTAGTGCACCTGCAATCGTTATGGAAATAAATGGCAAAGAAATTATGATGCCTATAGATTGGCATATAGCTGTAGGTGACAGTGAAACAAATAATGATCTAGAAATATTACCATTAACAAGTTTGAATGACAGGGGCTTTGAAGCATTTTTATTTAATCCTATAAAAAGCTACAAAGCTGACTATGCTGAAGTGAAGATACTAAATTTTTATAATGATGTAAAATGGTATTTTCCTAAAATGAAAAACGGACAGTTACTAACTGTTCCACTATCAGAAGGTCATAATCCTGAGTGTGCATATTTTGTAAAAGATATTAGCAGACAGATGGAACTTATTGATTACGGAAAACTTATCTAAGTAAGGAGAAAAACATGAAAGCAGGTAAGATATGGGGTCAGACAGAATTGATCCACGCAAACGGTGTGTTGGAGTTTCACCGTATTGAATACAAAGCAGGATTCAAATGTTCAGAACATGAACATCAATTTAAATGGAACGGATTCTTTGTTGAATCGGGCAAGATGCTTGTTCGAGTTTGGCAAGAAGATCAAGGACTAGTTGATGAAACTATTCTTGAAGCAGGCGACTTTACTCAAGTAAAGCCTGGCAAAATCCACCAGTTTGAAGGTTTAGAAGACGGTGTCGCTTTTGAACTATACTGGGCGGAGTTTAACCATGACGATATTGTTCGTCGTACATCAGGCACACCTGTGAAGAAATAAGGAGTATATATGTTCACAAAACTTTTAGAAGGTGTAGACAAGACGCTTGTAAGGAATCTTGTGATTCTACACACACTAGTAATTGCTGTTAGTAATTATCTAGTAACAATCAGATTTGATCTGTTTCCAGGCGCTGAACTACCTCTGTTTGGGTCATTCCCATTAGCGGCGGCAGCGTTTACGTTTCCGATCGTTGTAGTAGCAACTGACCTTACAGTGCGTATGGTTGGTAAAGAAGCAGGCCGTGCTGTTGTAGCAATGGCAATTATTCCAGCTATTGTAGCATCAGTACTAGTACTATTAGCACTTGGTGATGAACACGCATACAGAGTTGGATTAGCATCAGGTACAGCATATGCAATTGGTACAATGCTTGACGTATATGTATTTCAACATATACGTGAGAGAATGAGTGCATGGTGGATTGCTCCAGCAGTATCGACTATTGCTGCAAACATCATTGATACTTACGCATTCTTTTACACAGCGTTTTATCCTGCGCCTTGGGTTGCAGATGTTGCATTTAATAATACACTTACAAAGATTGTAATAGGACTAATTGTATTCCTACCAGCGTACGGTATACTGTTAAATTACTTACAAAATAAAGTAATTGTAGAAGAACCAAAAGCTAAAAAGAAAGCTAAGTAATGCAACTTAGTGTTTTGCAAAACTTTAAAGGTGTGGAGATGCAACCGTTTCCACACCTTTGCATAGATAATGCTCTTCCGGAAAATTTATACAACGAACTTGTAGATACATTTCCGGAGGAGATTATCTGCTCAACACCCGTGCTTGATAACGGCATAACTTACAGACATAAATCAAATCCAGTGTTATTAGAAAGTAGGACACCTTCTATATGGAAGGAATTTTTTGCTTATCATACCAGTACAGAATTTTTTCAATATGTTCTAGAAATTTTTGAAGATTCGTTTGTAAAATATTATTCAAAAGAAATATATGAACAATTAGTTTTAGGTGATGTTGGTATAAGACGTATACAAAAGAAAACAAAATTTGTTACTGACTGTCAGTTTGTTGTACATGAACCTGTAGATGAAACAGGTACTACACGAACACCTCATTTAGATAATCCTGGTGAAATCTATGCAGGACTGTTGTATATGAAAAAACCCAATGATACTAGCACAGGCGGCAACTTCACACTACACGATATACCTAAAGTAGATTGGGTTATAAAACAAGGCGGCCGTTCTGTTGAAATTAGTAATCCTGTAAAAGAAATAGAATACAAGGCAAATAGTTTTTGTATGTTTTTAAATGTACATAATAGTGTACACAGTGTCACACCTAGACTTAGTGCATCTGAACGCAGAAGAAGTATCAACATTATTGGCGAGTATAATAAAAACGGATCAATGTGGGAAACACAAGAAAGAACACATGCCTCTATATAGCAAACAATATCTAAATGATTTAAAACATTTACATGGACGCACAGACAGACCAAGAGGCTTTGGTGGTAAAGTAAAACCATTGGGTGCATTTTATACATACTTTGATAAATGGAGACCTACATCAGCATTAGATTATGGTTGTGGTAAAGCTGCCATACTAAATCATTTAAGTGTAAAATATCCAAATTGTAATTGGGTAGGATATGATCCGGCTGTTGATGAATACAAACATGTACCTCAACAAACATTTGATTGTGTATTTTCAAATGATGTACTAGAACACATAGAACCAGAATGTTTACATGATGTATTAGATCATATATGGCTACTAAGCACAAAGTATATTTGGCTGTGTATTGATACACTCCCTGCTAGAAAAGTTCTAATGGATGGACGAAACGCACATTTAATTCTTGAAGGTAAGGATTGGTGGCAAGACATTTTACAAAAACGTGATGGTAAAATTGTTTACATAGAGCTGGGCAAAAAAGGTAAACTATATGTCGCAATCGAAAGATAAACTTATTCCAGATGAACCATTAATTTACGAAAACACAGACGGTATTATTTGGGCTAGGTATCAAAACAAACCTCAAATACCAAGATGGATAGTAGGTGGTGATCCAGAAGCGGTAAGTATTCAAGAAGGCAAAATGTTTAGTTTTACACAGTGGGAGGACATGATGAAACAAGCAAATACAAATCCTGTTTTGAAAAAATATTTACAAAAAGCCGTAGAAGCATATTATCTAACAAAGGAAGATAAATGAACGATGTAACTTTTCCTTATTGGGGACCTTTATTAACAAAGACATCATTAGACGTAGATACTATGTCTAAATTAAATGAAAAGATGAATAATGCAAACGATTATTTTCATCATAATATCAGTAAACTAGACAAAGAATATAATTTTAATAAAGAAGAAATTGCAAATATAAATTTATTATTACAACCATATTTTGATAGCTATCGAAATGTTTATCTACATACTTGGGGGCAAGAAGAAGTTGGAAAGTTTGTCTGTACAAATGCATGGGTTAATTATCAGCAACAAAGAGAATGGAGACCTCCACACTTTCATAATAACTGCGATGCATCATTTGTAATTTATATGAGTGTACCAAAAAATCTAGAACACAGAGACAAAGACATTGCAGAAGAGTACACACCGGGTAGTATTGTATTTGAATACAACAAACACGCACAGTACAAAGATAAGTTATTTAATTTGGATAGTTGCACATACATGCCTAACGACGGAGACATAGTAATTTTTCCTAGCAACTTAAGACATTATTCAGTGCCATTTACAACTGAAGCAACACGAATATCAATATCGGGTAATATCAATATAGAGGAGTTATTATGAGAATTATTGCAGGACCGTGTCAACATGAGACATTAGAACAAAGTTTAGAAACTGCTAAAGAGTGTAAACGAGTATGCGACAAGTATGGCATAGAATATATATTCAAAGCAAGTTTTGACAAAGCCAATCGATCAAGTATGCAGGGCAAACGTGGTGCAGGTTTTGACACAACACTCTACGACTTTCAGGAGATCAAAGGTATAGTGGGCTGTAAGATGCTTACAGACGTTCATACAGTAGAACAAATTAAAAACATAACAACTTACTACAACGAAGCAGTAGATGTGCTACAGATACCTGCATTCTTATGTAGACAAACAGATTTAGTTCAGGCTGCTTGCGCCACAGACAAAATAGTAAATATAAAAAAGGGACAGTTCTTAGCACCTTGGGACGTCAAAGGTATACTATCAAAGACTGAAGGTGCAAAAGATGTCTGGATAACTGAAAGAGGTACAAGTTTTGGTTACAACACTCTTGTTGTTGATTATACTGGTCTTATGTATATGCTTGACAATTATGATTCCGATATTGTGTTTGATGTTACGCACTCTGTCCAAAAACCCGGAGGACTGGGGACTAGTAGCGGCGGGAATCGTGATTACGTGCCTGGGCTCGCTCGTGCTGGGTCTGCTCTTGGCATCACTTCCTTCTTCATCGAAGTCCACCCTGTGCCTGATGACTCGCCAAGCGATGGTCCAAATATGCTTAGACTAGCTGACTTTGAGCAGGTAGTAAAGGACATTGTAGCATTTAATTATACAGGAGATGTAAAATGAATACCGGCATAGTAATACCAGCAAGAATTAAAAGTTCGAGATTTCCAAATAAAATGCTTGCAGAACTTAACGGTGTTCCTCTTATAAAACATGTATATGATAAATGTGCAAGTGTAGGATTTGAAACTGTAGTGCTTACAGATAGTGAAGAAATTGCAGAAATTGTTCCTAGTAGAATGACTGCTGATGCTGATAACGGAACTGAAAGATGTGCTCAAAAGGCAATAGAATTAGGATGGGACTATTACATTAATGTACAAGGAGACATGCCAGATATTACTACTGAGATAATTGTTGAATTGGCAAAAAATTGTAAGGATCATCATGTATTAACAGCATATACAGACATGAATTCGGTTGACAGAGCCAACCCAGATAGTGTAAAATTAATACATAACGGAAGCAAGGCAAAGTGGTTTTGTCGTGCAAGTTTAGATTACGGAGATCATCATTTAGGTGTATATGCATATAGTAGAGTTGCATTGTTAGAATATCCTAATCTAGTAAAAACTAAAGAAGAAGAAATAGAAAAGTTAGAACAGTTAAGATGGTTACAAAATAATATCGACATTGGCGTAGTAAAGGTAGACTTTGACGGAATTGAAATTAACACTCCTGAGGACTTAGAAAAATGGCACAAACAAAACTCCCATTAAAAGATATACTTGCAGCTATCGATATGGGTGCAAAGAATGTATGGGACGAAATCACTGAAGAAGAACGTAAACAAATTAGCTTTTGGTTATTGAATAGATATGTGAGTAGTGTTAGTGGTAATAGAGAAGCACAAGAACTAGCCGTATTTAAAACTAATGAATATTATAACAAGAATTGGAATGAACTGGGTACTAAACATCCTAAACTACAATGGCAACTGTTGTGTCAAGCAGGCAATACAGGTAAAATTGAATTCCATAAATGGATAGGATTAAAAGGAAAGAAGTCGTTAGATAGCAAGATTATAAAATTTTTATCTGAAAGATTTCCTAATATGAAACAAGATGAGGTAGAACTACTTGCTGGAATATCTACAAAAGCAGAAATTAAACAATACGCTGAGTCGCTCGGAATGGATAAAAAAGATGTCAACATCTAAGCCGTTTGTTTGTGAATATTGTAACACAGGGTATTCTAAAGAAAAAACTCTAATAGTACATATTTGTGAACAAAAACGTAGACATCTACAACAAAAAGAAAAGCGTGTACAACTAGGTTTCTATGCGTTTAACCAATTTTATAAATTAAGTGCAGGTGCAAAGAAAGAAAAAACTTATACAGATTTTTGTAAAAGCCAATACTATAATGCGTTTGTAAAGTTTGGAAGTTTTATTAGTAATGTAAAGCCGTTGTATCCTGAAAAGTACATTGACTATGTTGTAACATCAAGGGTTAAACTTGACCATTGGTGTAGAGAGGAAATGTATGAGAAGTATGCAATTGAACTTATTAGAAAAGAAGGTGTTGAAACTGCACTCGAACGTAGTGTTATGACTATGATGGAATGGGCTGATGAAAATACACCTGCTCCCTGGAATCACTATTTTCAGCACATAGGATTAAACACAGCAGTATGGAATATTAAAGATGGAAAAATATCACCTTGGTTAATTTTAAATTGTAAAACAGGCAAGGACATGTTGAATAAATTCAATGATGAACAATTAGGTATGATATATCATGTGTTAGATCCAGGACACTGGGCTATGCGTTTTAAACGTAATCCTAAAGATGTAGAGCTTGTAAAAGAAGTTGTTAAGGAAAGTAATTTATGATTAAAGTAAATGATTTGCCTATATTAGTTTATGATGATTTTTACTCAGAGGAAGAGTATAAGTTAATGTGGCAAGAACTTTTATTTTTAAAATCTAAAATGCAAACACAAGATCAAGATAATCCTTTACTAAAAAAGAATACCGGATTATTGTTAGACGAAATATATCCTAACAGAAATATTTCAGATATTTTAAGATACACACGTAAGATTTTTGATAATAGTTTTATAGAAAAATGTAAACAACAACACTACTTTTTTGAATACCTTGGATCTAGCACACGAGATAAAGTAAAAGTAAATCATTATGATAATGGCGATGAATATAAAAGACACAACGACTTAGGGACTATTACTTGTGTAACATTTTTTTGCGATAAGGTTAAAATGTTTGAAGGCGGCAATCTTATTTTTGATAACAATATAATAGAATGTGTGGCAAATAGGATTGTTTTATTTCCATCTATACTAATGCATGAAGTAGATAAAATTAAAGGAACGGGTAGATATAGCGTTACCCATTTTATAGCATGACTAATTTAAATAATATAAAATGGAAACAAATTATGAATCTATTTAAAGATTTCCGTATGTTAGATAATGTACCGGTAATGGTATGTAAAATGCCTACAGAAATCTTTGATTGGGAGATAAAACATTTTGTTCAAGAAGGTAGAAAATATAAAAATCATCCTTTAAGTTTTTTACGTCAACACTACAATGCAGGAGAAAATAAATTTCAAGTTGCTGTTCCAAGACACTTATGCAGTGATGCATTTGTAATGCCTTATTTAATTTATTTAGGACAATTCTTTTTGTATCAATTAGACGGAATTGATCTAGAAGATAGCCTACGTGGACTAAGTATAAGACAAGCAAGTAATCACTTTGACAACATAGACTTTTGGATTAACTATGCTCAAAAAGGTGACTACAATCCTAACCATACACATTCAGACAACCTAGGACTTTCAGGTGTAATATATGTTACTGGTAACGGAAATCCTACTGTATTTGATGAAACAACAGAGCTATACGGATCACCTGGAGAGATTGCAATATTTCCTGCAGGGCTATTACACAAAGTAGACAAACAAACACAGGACGAAGAAAGGATTACAATGTCATTTAACTTAAAGGTAGATCTTTAATGACTACAGAATTTAACAAAATAGAAAAAAATGTTTTAACATTATGGTCTACACCACTATACATATCGTCTGTTCCGGGTTGTAATTTATTTGTTTCTGATGTAAATAATTCTACTTGGGAGCGCACTAGTAGTAATGATGGCTATGTTACAAAAGAAACATTTTTATTAGATAAGCCACAGTTTCAAAATTTAAAAAAAGATATTGAAAAGCATATAAACTTATTTGTATCTGATATTGCACAGTTTAAAAATGTAGATTTTTATATTACAAATAGTTGGGCAGTAAAACATAATAAAGGTGATTCAGCAATAAAACATTTTCATTCTAACTGTATTTTTTCTGGTATAGTTTATTTACAATGTAATAATGATTCTGGCGAAATTACCTTTCATAAAAATCCTAGGCACAATACATTACATCCAGAAAGTTTCTTATTTGATATAAATGAATATAATAATTTTAACAGTGCAACACAAAGTATTCTTCCGCAACAGGAACAAATACTTCTATTTCCTTCGCATGTAGAACATAGTGTGACAGTATCCAATTCAGAGATAGAAAGAATAGCTATTGCATTCAATACATTTTTTAAAGGAAAAATTGGAGCAGAACCAAAAGATTTAAGTGCATTGGAGATTAAGTAATGCCTGATATTGATATAGATTTTGCAGATAGAGATGTAATACTTAGCAAGATACAGCATCGTGTTGCTCGTCTTAAAACAAGTAAAAAACATAACACTGGTATCTATGTCACCGAAGTACCGCATAATCCTATGGATAATTTATCAACAATTGATTACGAAACAGCAGAGGATCGTGGTTATTTTAAACTAGATTTTTTAAATGTGTCTATATACAAAGATGTAAAAGATGAGGCACATTTACAAGAACTTATGGAAAGGGAACCACTATGGGAACTATTGGAACACAAAGACTTCAGCGAAAAAGTCTTTCATCTAAACGGGCACAGCAGTCTGTTAAAACAATTGAAGCCTACTTCGGTAGAGCAATTAGCGGCAACACTAGCGATCATTCGACCAGCAAAGAGGCACCTAGCAAACAAAAGTTGGGAAACAATAATGAAGGAAGTATGGACAAAGCCGACTAATGGTGAGTACTTTTTTAAACATGCTCATGCTGTGAGCTATGCTGTAGCTGTAGTTGTACATATGAATTTATTGTGTGAGCAACTTAACGCTTAGGCTTACGTACAAGTTGTACATTCTTACGTTTTACTCTTTTCACAGATAAATTACCTAGATTTACAGTAGGACCTAGTATAATTTTAACATCTTTACTATTCATACTCATTTGACAATATTTAATTAAATCAATTTCGTTACGTAAGAATATGTTAATAGGTATCATTCTATTTGATTCCCACCACCATGTGTCACCTAGTTCTAAAAGAAGTTTCTTTTCTTCCATACTTCTTAACTTTGAATAAATTAACATCGATGTAACAAATTGATCTTGGTTTACAATGATGCCGACGTATTCTTGCCCCCCGTAGGTAACAACGCTTATAAATGGATAGTTTTCTTCTATTTCTTTTCTTAACATAATTTCCGATAAATACTTGTATGCAGTTTACACCTAGATATTTAGTAAATAATTTAACAACCATAGTAGCAAATGATGCAGGATTTGTGACGGAGTATAGACCAGTGTATCAAAGACAATTAAAAGTATATAAAGGCATAGATAATGTGCTTCAGTTTAGATTACTAAACGCAGATCAAAAACCAGTAACAACCAGTGTATATACGCCTAAGTTTGTTGCATACGATGAAACAAACACATTGGTTATAGAACATGATGGATCAATACAGCAATTAGATGATAGTAGTGCAACAAGAGGAATGTTCACTGTCACTATAACAGAAAATGATTTATTAAATATACCTTCACAATATTTAAAATATAATATATATCTAGTGCATAATACAGACAGCAGCAAGACATTAACTTACACTGATAGTCATTTTGATAACGATGCTACAATTTTTGTAGACAGCGGCGCTTTTCCTGGAGCAAAGCCATCATACAGTATTACAACATTTACAGAAGACTCAGGTGTAGTAGGAGTAGATGACAGCACCTGGATATCAGAAAGTGTTACAGCTCAACCTGCAATTAATGGAAACGAAGCATTACATACTGCCGCAATATATTCTGATAGTTATACAGGCGATGTAGTTGTACAAGCAACACTAGCCAATCAAATAACAGCAGATACGCAATGGGCTGACGTCACAACCGTTAGTCTTGCATCACCTACTGAACCTACTCCTGTTAACTTTAACGGCGTGTTTAGTTATGTGAGATTTAAAACAACTGCCAATCCAGCAGACAAAATAACAAAAATTTTAATAAGGAACTAATATGGAGACATTTATGACCGTATTGCTTCTGTCTTTAGCAACCG
>Ga0213865_10000756_pt1 | contig 21609 bp, 17 predicted proteins | sample PICome_6_FD_160100 | JGI IMG/M metagenome (GOLD analysis project Ga0213865, IMG submission 160100) | Coastal seawater microbial communities near Pivers Island, North Carolina, United States - PICO282 | ecosystem: Environmental > Aquatic > Marine > Coastal | place: USA: North Carolina...
CGCTTTCTCGAAGCTCTGCGCACTTTGGGCATGGGCGACACAACGCGGTTTTATCAGGCATCAACCTCGGAGCTTTATGGCAAAGCCCAAGCCGTGCCGCAAAACGAAACCACGCCATTTTACCCGCGCTCGCCCTATGCCGTCGCCAAACTTTACGCCTATTGGATATGCGTCAATTATCGCGAAGCCTATGGCATGCATGTGTCGAACGGCATTTTGTTCAATCATGAAAGCCCGCTACGCGGCGAGACATTTGTGACCCAAAAAATCGCCACCGCCGCCGCAGCGATCGTCACCGGCGCTCAAGAAAAGCTCTATCTCGGCAATTTAGATGCACGGCGCGACTGGGGCCATGCGCGCGAATATGTTGAAGGCATGCACGCCATTATCAACCACCATGAGGGCGATGATTTTGTGCTGGCAACCGGGCGCACCGAGACCGTGCGCCGTTTTGTCGAACTGGCATTTGCCGAACTTGACCGCGAGATTGTTTGGCAAGGCAATGGCATTGACGAGATTGGCTTGGACGCCAAAACCGGAAAGACAGTGGTCGAAATCGACCCGAATTACTTCCGTGCCACGGAAACCGATTTATTGATTGGCGACCCGACCAAAGCCAAAGAAAAACTCGGCTGGGAGGCCAAAATCGGCCTCGAAGAATTGGTATCGGAAATGGTCAGCACTGCCTATAATGAAGCCTGTCGCGACTTGAGAGCATAAGACATGCATGAAACCAAAATAGAATTAGACGACCAATCACCCTATGGCGCATATGCAGTAGGGCGTTTTGCGGGATTCTTAATTCGTATAACGCGCGCATTACCTAATAATTGGCTGAGCAAGCGGCTGATGTTTCTGCTGCGGGGGATTGCCGGAAGAGGGCTGGGAAAATGCGCGGACCTCGACCTTTTTGGCGCGCGTATGAGGCTGAATAAAAAAGGCAATTTATCTGAACAGCGGGCTTTATTTGCGCCTCAATTTTTTGATTATGAAGACCGGCAAGCACTGGCAGTATTGGCGAAAGATGACGCTGTTTTTGTCGATATTGGTGCCAATATAGGCCTTTATAGCTTTTCTGTTGCCGAGCGGTTTGCCGCCTTCAAGAATACGAGGATTATTTCCGTTGAACCTCATCCCGACATTTATCGTCGCTTGGCACTTAATAAAAGCTTGAATCCGTCACTGCCGATTGACCTTTTCCATGGCGGTATAGCTGGGAAAGCCGGGGAAATGCAATTGCTGACCGGGCAAGATAATCTTGGAGAAACGCGCGTCTTAGGCGAAACCGAGGACCTTAGTGATGAGAGCATCACCGTTCCCATTATTACGCTTTCAGAGTTATGCGAAAAGTGCAACCTAGAACATATTGACGGCATGAAAGTTGATGTGGAAGGCTTAGAAGAAGCCGTGATGCTGCCTTTTTTGAAAGAGGCATCTGATGCACCTTTGCCACGCCTCGTCGTCATTGAAGACAATACGGACGCTTGGGAAACCGATATTCTGGCTGCTGCCGCAGAGCGCGGATATCGGCTTAGAAAGAAAACAAGAATGAATTTTCTTTTGGAGCGTAATTAAATTGTCCAAACGCCCCCTTCGTATTTTGCATTGCGCCATGTTCTCGGTGAATAAGTATGGCGCGAATTACTATCACACCCCGTTGCGGCTTTCCGGTGGGCTTATTCGCAACGGCCACTTTGTCTATAACTTCTCTTATCGTGATGTTGCCCGAGACGAGGCGCTGTTAGGCATTAAAAAACTCGGTCTTAAAAAAATGAGACGACGCTTTGTCGAGACCGCCGAACGCATCGACGCCGATTTGGTGCTGCTGGGGCATGCTGAATTAATTGACACGGAAACACTGCGGGAGTTAAAGCGCCGCTTACCAAACTGCAAAATCGCCATGTGGTGGGTCGATTGGTGGCGCAATCTGGTGAAATATGATGCCGTGATGAAAGACCGCATGCCGCGTTTGGATGCGGTTTTTATGACCAGCGACCCCGACTTTGCGCGCGAAAAATATCCGCCTTTGCGAGAACTCGATAAATTTTTCTTCATGCCGAATAGCTGCGACCCGTCAATGGACACAGGCAATGCCTATGCGCTTGGTGAACACAAACATGACGTGGTGTTTATTGGCCGATCATATGGCGGGCGCGATGATTTTCTGACTCACATTAAACAAAATATGTGCGACATAAATATGGGCGTTTACGGTCAGCAACGAAAAGATTTTGTCCTCGGGCGCGCCTATCTAGATTTAATTTCCAATTGTCGCATTGGTATAAATTACCAACGCGACAACGCTATGCCACTAAGCTCTTCCAATCGAATGATTCATTTGGCCGCCAATGGATGCCTCGTCATGAGTTCCAAAATTCCCCGGATAGAAGAAATCTTCTCGACTGAGGAGGTTGTTTATTTCGATACGCCCGCCGATTGTGAAGAAAAGATAAGGCATTTTCTGAACCATCCTGAGGAAGCCAGAAAAATTGCTGAAGCCGCCCAAATGCGGGCGCATAAAGAGTATGATAATAAAATCATCTCCGCAGACATGATGGAGAAGATTTTTGCTTAATCTTACTCTCCATATTCGTTCGGGTGACTGCGTCACACAATCAACCCGACCATTTACGCAAGCGCGCCTTATCGATGCAATGCGGCTCCCTTCTTAATCTCAAGAGATTGAAGCATATGAAAAAAAATACCAATAATGATGCAAGCCCAAGCAGTAAAGACGGTCTTTCGACACAGCGCGTTTTTATGGCAACGCAAACCTTTCCACCGCGCATTGGCGGCATGGAATACACCATGCGTGGCCTGGCCCGCAATTTTGCGCGTAGCGGCTTTGATCTGACCGTGCTGCCAAATCATGTTTACCGTGAGCCAGAATCATTTCGCGTCATTAATGTTAGGCTTATCAAACCATTCAGGATTATTGCAAAGCGTTTGATTCTCAAATTGATGCTTAATGATGACGATATTGTCGTTTGTGACAGCTGGAAATCAATCAATGTTGTTACAAGACGTTTTAAGGGGCGTTTGGTTGTGCTGGCGCATGGGCAAGAATATTTGAAAGATCAACATTATGAAAAACGCATTGAAACTGCCTTGCGACGGGCAACACTTGTGGCGGCAAATTCGGAGTTTACGGCCAATTTGATTAAAGAGCGTTATCAGTGTAATTCCAAAAACATCATCGTCATACCACCGACATATATGTTGGACGACTTACCGCCACCTGAAAAAACCGAAAAACCAAATGCCGTCCTTCGCCTTATCAGCATATGCCGACTGGATCGGCGCAAGGGATTGCAAGAGGCAATACAAGCGATAAGCGAGGCAAGTGAGCTTAACGTTAACTGGCAGTGGGATATTATCGGCAATGGCGAGGAAGAAAAGCCGCTAAAGGAAATGGTCGAAGCTTTGAATTTGGCGAATAATATCAAATTCCACCAAAATATAGACGATGCTGGGAAGATAGCTTTTTTGAAACAGGCCGACCTTTTTGTCATGCCGTCCTACCAAATCAACGGCAGCGTCGAGGGCTTCGGCATATCATATATTGAGGCGGCACAATATGGTGTGCCTGCAATTGCCGGCAATTCAGGCGGAAGTGTAAGCGCCGTTATTGATGGCGAGACCGGATGGTGTGTAGACCCACGAGACAGCACCCAATTGCGAGACGCTTTGACGACCGCCATAAATTCACAAGAAGAGCGCAGGCGGCGCGGCGCGGCCGCCTATCACCGATTTGTAACCGCGTTTTCAGGCCCAATCGTTTCCAAAACCTTCATTGAGAATATGATTAAGAAAGAACACGCATGATATTTCAGCGGTCTTTTCTTCTTCCCCTTTTATTGTCACCTTTGGGCTTGCTCATTCCGCTTGCGCCACGAAGCGGGCCCTTATTGGTTTTGTTACTCGGCATAGCCGGCCTTGTTCATTATGTGCGCTATCGCCCTTCATTGGACTGGCTGCGGGGGTCGCCGGTTTATCTTTTAGGCGCATTTTTGGTTTATGTATTCCTCAGCGCCATCTGGTCTGTCACGCCTGAGCGCTCATTTGAGCAGGCCGTCAGATTATCTGCTCTGGCGTTTTTCGGGCTGGCTGCTTTCAGCTTGGTGCGCTCCCTAACCGAGTCGCAAAGAGACCGCGTGGTCAAATGCCTCACACCGGCTTTAATCATCGGTATTTTCACCGGAAGTCTTTATGGGCTTTTACAATATACCGGCCCTTCCCTCAGGACGATGGCCGATTTTCTGAGCCTTAATCCCGAACTCTTGCAATTTCAGTCTCAACGATTGCATATCGCAAAGACCTTGTTCGTTACAAATTTAGCCTTTTTCAGCCTATTGCCCTGGCTTTGGCAAAGGCAGAATGCATTGGCAATTATCGCCTATTTTTCTTTTCTGCCGGTCTGTTTCTATTCAGATTCACAAGCAGCTTTTGTGACCTGCATCACGGGCGGCGGCGTTTTTCTTATCAGTAAAATATCGGCAAAATGGGCAACACAGTTATTTGCCGCCGGTCTTATCGGGGGCATGTTGCTCGCCGTTCCCCTTACCCAGTCTTCCAACATTAGTGAGTCATTGCAAAGCAATACGCCGCGTGCCCTGATGCAAGGCGGCTCTATAAAACTACGCCTCCAAATATATAAATTCTTTGGTGAGCAAATCTCTAAGCGCCCGTTACTCGGTCACGGTTTAGAGGCGGGCGTGAAATATGTTGCGCCCGATATTGACTACCAGAAAATATACAAAGGAGTGCGCACCCCGCATAATGTTTTCTTACAAATCATATTTGATTTGGGCTATCTGGGCGCCGCATTAACACTCTTGGTTCTATTGTTACCGATAAGGCAATTATATATGTCGTGGGCGCCGCACTTCGCAGCGGCATTTGTTTTGCCAGTTTGCGTAATGATTGCAGCCACCTTATTCAATTTCGTCATCTGGCGCACATGGATACCCGGCGCAACCATCTTATCTGCCTTATTCATATTCATTCAGGCCCAGCAGACGCGTCAAAATGGAAGCAAATGAACAAGCCGCTCTCGGCATATATATGCCGGGCTTATCCGCTCAGCACGCGGATTGTCTTGGCCTGACTGTCCTTTGACAAATAAGGGTGCATGGGTAGGCTCAAAACCTTAGACGGCAAATCATCTGAGACGGGCACGCCGCTGCTGACAATCGGAAAATCTTGATATCCGCTTTGCTGGGTGAGGGATTTTGGATAGTAAATCACACTAGGAATACCTGCCTCCTTTAATCTGGCCTGCACAGAAGGACGGTCATCGACAATCAGTGTATATTGCGCCCAAGCGCTCGTCAGGCCTTCGCCTACTTGAGGGGTCGCATAATGGGCTGATAAACCCTCTGAATAGATAGCGGCAACTTGATTACACAACTCCAATTCTTCGGAGAAAATTTTCAACTTTTCAATCAGAATGGCCGCCTGGATAGTATCAAGCCGAGAATTTCAACTTGCAGGCTTAAAAATCATCCAGCCCTTTTTTTGGGCTCAATAATTGTATATCATATTCATGGTTCTAATTGGTATGGTGTTTCAATGAAAAACATAAAAACTTTATCGGATCGCGAGCTCGCCCAATCGGCGCGGGAAATAGCTAAAGAAACTGCTGAGCGGGCAAACCGTAAGGCAGCAGCTACTGCAATATTGGCGGTTCTAAGGAGGTATAAATTAAAACCAGCCGACCTCGAAAAGTTGGATTTAGGGTCTCCTCGCAAGGGTCAATTGACCCCAAAGGCACAAAGGAAAAGGGGGCGTCCAGCAAAGGCTCAGAAATCCAAAACGGCCCCCAAAATCAGCAAGGCAAATGACGGGCGCGCAAAAGTAGTCTCAAAATATAAAAACCCCAAAGGCGCAGAGAAGTGGAGTGGACGCGGCCGCGCTCCTAAGTGGGTCAGCGACATTCTAGCCAAGAAACGTATCTCTATCGCCCAATTCAAAACTGATAAGCGCTATAAAATTTGATTATCAAAGGTCAGAAAAACGCTGAGATAAGTATTTAGAGGTATCTCCAACTTTTCTCTTGTCGTTATTTAGCCGAATGAGCACTTGCTGCATGCTCACCTTGGAAAATATTGCAATATTATTTCTTGCGCTATTCGGCGTGCCCCCTCAACCGATACATGATTATCGTCAAAATAGAACGCCTTATTGTCGCCCGTCACATAACAGGTCACCTCGTCGCAAAACACTTCAGCAGGATCAAACACTTCGGTCACGGCCTTAAGTTCATCCAAATTCTGGTAAACATAAGCCGTCCTATTTTTCCACCATTGCAGAGGTACACCGGCGGTAGTTGCGTGCTTTTCTTTAGGAATGAGGTAACCAATTTCCCGAGGCAATTCCGGAGACTGCATCACAAAAAGGGGTTTCTTTCCAGCTTGCTCCAGATCTTTGGTCATGTCCAAAAGGGCGGCCCAAACAATTTTGCGCGTTACCTCATTTCTATTATCAGTAATAGCCGGATAGGCTTCTTCATGAGAGCCATATAGATAAAACGCTAACCGATAAGATAAGATGACGGTATCAATGCGTTCGTCGTCAATTATTGCGTCGATGGCTTGCCGCGTCCAAGAGTGACAATGCTCAAGGGTCGCAATATCAGGCAGGTGCATGGCATCAGGCGCGATATTATATGAAGGGGCGCAACTGCTAAATGAGAGATGTTTAATGCCTATATCCTTAGCCCTCAACTCTTCCGCTAAGGCATAGGACAGCTCGACCGTATGGCTATCGCCCATCACCGCCACCCTGACGTTATCGGAAAAATATTCGCAACTCTCATTGTAGCTTGAATATTGGACACCACCGGTATGGCACATCTTTCTTTTGGGGCTGGGCGCCGCCGTTGCCAGCACATCCTGATATTGTTGCGTTGTTGTCAGAGTTAAAAACCCATTAGTTATATACCCAAGAATGCCGAAGGATAAAAAAGTTAACATGCCTCCCAGCGACAGTAAGAAGACGGTTTTCCTTTCCAAAACACTACGCCTTCGGAACGGGTGCTCGACAAATCGCCAGCTCAGATAGGCCAGCCCCAAAGAGGCCGTACTTAAGGTTAGAAGCAAAGCCTCGGAGGGTTGTTGCACCAGCCTTATGCGCGCAAATGCAAATAGAGGCTGATGCCATAAATACGCCGAATAACTAATCAGACCGGTCCCGACAAAGAGTCTGGAACTCAACAGTTTCGCCGCCCAGGTCTCCTCGCCGGCGTAAAGCACAAGCAAAACGGTGCCCAATACGGGAGCCAGTGCGTAAAGACTTGGAAATGGTGTGGTTTCGCCATAGGCAAAGATTGCCCCTATGATGGCGAGTAGGCCAAGAATCGCCAAGGGGTTGTTCTTTTGAATGCCGTTCTTCTGAGCGGCAAAAGCCGCAATGGACCCCGCAAACAGTTCCCAAGCACGCGTTGGCGCAAGATAAAAATTATCCATTGGCTTGTTGCGCCAACCCCACTCGCTAAGAAGCAGGCTGATGGCTGCCAATATCGCGATAATCCAAAACACTTTGTTTTTGCCGAAGCGCCATAACAAAACCAAAAATATCGGAAAAAGGAGGTAATACTGTTCTTCGACCGCCAAACTCCAAGTATGCAGAAGCGGCTTTTTTTCAGCGGCGGCAGCAAAATATCCGCTATCTCCGGCGAATAATATGTTTGATGCAAAGAGACTGACAGCAATGAGACTTTCTGAAAAATCCCTCATCTGACTTGGCAACATCCACATTAGAGCAAAGGGTATGCAAACGAGCATGACAACAAACAGTGCCGGCAAAAGCCTTCGTGCACGTCGCTCATAAAAGTTAGCAATGCTGAAGCGGTCTTTCTCAATGTCATCAATTATGATGGTCGTAATCAAATACCCACTGATTACGAAAAAAACATCCACACCCACAAATCCGCCGCTGAAAAGGTCAAAGCCAGCGTGAAACAATATGACAGGGATAACAGCTAGCGCTCTTAAGCCGTCTATTTCCGGGCGATACTTCAATTTGGAGGACCTTTAGTTAGAAATTGCAACTCAGCAAATTCAATAGCCACTTTCATTGCCTTACAAAACCTCATAAACCAACGGCCAATAAATGACCACTAATTACGTTATTCACTACATCCAGGCGTGTCTCTTGGGTCCTCATCGAGATAATGCGAGCCGGTTCCATTTACATCTATTACCAACATATCATCCTCCTAGATTTCTTTACTGAACATAATTTCAACATATCACAATTAAAGATAATTCGGGCGAAGTGGACTGCTAAAGTTTTGGCAAAGGGTAAGATAAATTGTGTTATCAGACTTTAGATAAGAGCGGGGATACCCGTTATTGCAGGCCCAATATGTGTCGACTATCACATTTTATGTGGCGGTAACGGGCTGGATGGCAAGATACTGCGCTCCGTCGACAGGCACGGAAACATTGGCGAGAAACTGGAGCCGTCGGCCGTCAGCTTTATCCTGCGCCAAGTACAAGCAAACATTACACTCCCCGGCAATAAAAAACCCCGCCAGTGGACGGGGCATTCGTTTCGGGTGGGCGCTGCAGTCGACTTAGTGGAAAGCGGCTACACGATCGAGCAGGTTATGCGAAAAGGTGACTGGAAAAGTGTGCAGGCTGGCTTGAGATATGTGATGGCAGAGTGATTATTCCGTATAGAAAATTTGACGGTCGGGATCAGGATTTATGAATTCAGCCTCAAGCGTCCTGTCTAACCCTTCGCGTAAGGTATATGGCGCCTCAAAACCGTCCAACTCGTGCTTGGCCGAAGAAAACTCCGACGACGCACAGAACTTTTTGACCCGAATTGAGCTGATTGGCAATTTGATACCTAATTTAGCGAGAATATCCGCTGTATACCCTGCCATTAGGCCAATAAACTTAGGAATTCGGATGCCCACTGAAGGCTTGCCACGCAACTTACCACGAACCAGACTTACCAACTCATTCATTGTGAAATCCGGTGTGTCCACATAATTATAAACCCCGTATTTTTCGTCTGACTCGATGCACTTGACCAAAAATGCAGCGAGGTTTTCGATATAGGCCATCGACTTTTTATTTTTGCCGCTGCCAATCATGGCAAAGGCACCGGAATTAATTTGGTTCAGCAGGTTGTAAACGTTCCCCCGATTGCCCTCACCAAAGACAACAGTCGGTCTAACAATAATCAGGCTACGGTTTTCAGGGTCCTTTTCACGCCAATCACGATAGACATTTTCGGCAAGCGCTTTTGTGCGACCATATTCGTTAAACGGACCTATCGGGCCTTCTTCGCCAGTTCCAGGAGGCGCGAAGCCATAAACAGCCACCGAACTAGTGAAGACAATTTTATTGATACCCTTTTCTTCGCAAACCCGGCACAACACACGCGCGCCTTCTACATTGGTCGAATAATATTCATCTGGGTTGGTGATATCGTCGCGGTGAACCGCGGCGAGGTTTACAACAATATTGCCGTCAAGCTTAGTTCTTAGATTGACCGCAGAACGCACATCCAGAATGTCGCTCTTATCAAAAAAACTTGCCGAGATATTCAAATCACCAATCTTAAAATCAACTTGCTGTTTAGCCAACGTGTTGGAAAGAGCTGTTCCGACAAATCCGGAACCACCAACTATCGAAATCAAGTCTGACATCTTATTGCTCAGAGCACCTTGGTAACGATAAAATTATACAATTGCGGGCTCAGAGATTTTAAAGCCTTAAACCCTATAGCGGAAAATGTGTAAAAACTGGCAGCTCCAATACCCTGACCGGCATATTGACGTAAACACCGATAGAAATATTTGATGGCAGACAATTTGTTTGCTGACAGGCCGTAACTGTTCACTCGATAACGCGCAATAATTTCTGGATAACAAAATGCTTTGACGTCCTGGTGTTCACCTAGAATGCGAAGCCACAAGGCAAAATCATTTCGTTTTTTAATATTAGGTTGATAAATCTTACCAAGTATCTTTGTGTCATAAATCACTGTTAAACAGGATATAAAATTACTTAAAAGTATTTTACGAAATGAGACGACTGCAGGAGAAACAGTAGTTGAGAGCAACTCGCCCTGCTCAGAAATATTTTCACAATAACCAAAAACAAACGGGTAAGCATTATCGGTCATAAAACGTATTTGTTTTTCCAACTTAAATGGCAGCCAAAGATCGTCGGCATCCAAAAAAGCGATATACCTGCCTGAGGCTCGCTCCAGACATTTATTACGAGCAGATGCTGCGCCACTGGGTCCTTTATTTTTTAGACTTATAACGCGCTTATCTTTTTGGGCCGCGAGGTCGGCAATCTTTGCCGTTGCATCTGAGGAACCATCATCACATATAAGAAGTTCCCAATCTGAATAGCTCTGTGATAAGACAGCTTCTATTGCTTCATCTATATGTCGAGCCGCGTTAAATGCAGGCATAATAATACTGACAGTGTTATTCATGATATGACTTTTGAAGTTCGCATTATTTCGCCTGAAATTAAATGATCAGAAAAACGCGATTTGAGCTCTGGTACATACTGATTCCAATCAGCCTTATCTGCATTGTTAAGAGCGACCAAGAGAGAAGGAAGGTTACCGTATGAGAAAAGAAACTGTTCTAACTTTTGACCAGCCAGGATGTCTCCGAGGTCACCGGTATTTGTCGCTACTAGCTGCTGTCCGTAGAACAGAAGTGTATAAAGGACTCCTGACTGAGTAGCCGACTGGTAAGGCAAAACGAAAATTGGCTGTTGAGAAAATAACTTTTCTAGATCAGTGGCCGATAGAAAACTGTCGACAACTTCAACGTTAGGCATTTCGCATAGCGCACTTCGCAAACTAGATAATTCACTATCAAATTTACCTAAAATTTTAATTTTCTTTCCCGCACCTATTTTGACATAGTATCTGGCCAGCTCCAGAAGCATATCAACTCCTTTGTAAGATTTAACATTTCCCCAAAAAACAATTTCGTTGGAATTGTTTCCCTTTCGAGGTGCAGAAAATTCTGGTGCGAATGGGGTAACTGGCAGTAGGGGGTGTTGGCATAATATTGTTTTTTTCCTTACAAAATCGAATGGATAGAGGCTCAAGAGCTCTTTGAGGCTGTGCTTGCTTGGCACCCAAACTTCGTCAAAACAATATAAGAGTGCTAAAGTGCCAATATTTCGCCGTCGCAGCCCCCCGTGCTCGGTAACATTATGAATAATAACAATTGATTTTCCGCGAGTGACCAGTTGAATCAAAGAGGATAAAAACCTAAACCTTGGAAAATTTATAATATTAATTGACTGAGACGACGTGAGATAAAGAAATTTCAAGTGCAAAAGAAGAAGATTGATCGCTCGACAATAGAATCCAGCCCCTGAACTCTTCGATATTTTGAGTAAATTAGTCTCGATTTTAAGCTCGGGCAGCGCATCAACAAAAGCGTCGTTGTAGAACGTGGTGCTTCCAAAGTAACGAATAGTTTCGAATTGAGACGAAAGCACCTGTAGGAGCCGGAATGAAAACGGTGCTGTTAGCGACCCAGCATCAAAGTAGTTAAGATCTTTTTTCATTTTTTTGACTTTTGCCTGCGGAAAAAAAAGCTAGCGAGTAGATTAAGAGTCCGAAAAATAAATACCGAAATGTCACGTAATCTCCGCGATACATCTCACTAATAAAAAAAGTTGTGACAATAATCCAAACAATTCTGGCATTGGAAGAAATGGATCCAATTAGGACATACAATGCTGGAAGCAAAAAGCTGACGGTCAAAAGTACCAAGCTGGCTAACCCCCCTTCCCAAAACAGATCGGCAACTAAATTATTTGAGCTAGGGTGCAAATATCCATGGTTAAAACCCTGATAAGTCACAGGCGTTGATGCACCATTTCCAAAAAATAAGCTGGGCCCATTAAATTGAAAACGCGTCTGAATATTTATGAACCTGCTCGATTGATCAAGAGTCATTAAGCGTTCTGAAAAATACGTAAATCGATCTGCGAAAGTATAGTAAGTGAACAAAATAGCTATGGGCGATGTAGCAATCAATACCAAGCGTTTTATGCCCACTCTACTTTTTAAGATAACGTTGACAATCAACATGGTTAGATAATGTAAAAGGCCAGCCAAAGAGGCTATTAATAGGGTTCCCGCGGCGCCTATTATCCAAAAACGGATGGAAGGATCTTTCTTTTCTCCTTGTTCTTTCAATACTAAATGGATAAGCATGAAATCTAAGAGTGTAACTGCCGCAAACGTCGGCTCCCTAAAAATACCAGTTGCCCTATTGCCAATAATGCCGTTACTTGAACTATGAAAATTATTTCTTGTGTCCCAAAGGGTAATATCAATGAGAGACAAAAAATAGCCCAAGGGAACAGTGACTAAAACTACCCCAATCGCTCTTTGGTAGTGTTTTAGTAACTTGGCAAGATTCGATCTGCAATAAGAGAAAATGCAAGTGGAAAGAACTAGAATAAATAAAACGTTAACAAGACGAGAAAAAAACGGCGGTAGAGAATTACCCTCAACTAAAAATAAGGCCCCAGAAAATAGGGTGAATAAAATGGGTGCATACCATATCAAAGCGTGGGTAAGTATTGGTTTAATAATTCCATATTTTAAGATGGTGTAAATACTAAAAAGAATACCTGATACATAAAATAAGAACTGTCCAAAACTTTGGTAGACGCTCAACATGAGAACCGACCCTAACATCGTGATAAAAATTAATATTTCTCCAGAATCAATCTTTAACCGCATAGACACACGACCAATCGTTATTCGAGAATTGTTGTTCAATTTTAATCTGCGCTTCGATTGACATTTGAGACAGGTTACTGTCTTTTTTGAACAGTGTTAATAACGCCTTAACCCATTCATCAACGTGATTTTCTATAGATATGCCATTTTTTTCATTCACGATTTTTTCTACCCCTTCCCCTTGTGTCACGATCGGGACACATCCGCTTCCCATAGCTTCAAGAAGACTGTGATTTGCGTAAATTACAGGACTGGGGAATATAAAGACCTTTGCATCTTGAAAAAAGCCTAATGGCTCATTTGTAAAGTTAACGAAATCGATATCCACTCCATTACTTGATGCTTCCCAAATCCACTTAAGGACTTGTTCCTCATACTTTGTATCAATCGGATTTTCCGGCGAGAACCCGACCATTACAATTTTTAGATTCAGATCTTTTACATTTTCATTCTTTAATGCCTCGAAAAAATATACTAACTCGCGCTCTTTTCGAATGTAATTAAGATATAAGATATCAATATTTCTTTTGGAATTTTTAGAAACCTGCCCCTTCGGAAGCCTAACCGAGTTGCCTATCAGATAAACATTTTGGCTTCTATGCTTCATCGCCTGATGAAACAAATTTTGCTCCTTACAAACCACCTTATCGATTTTTCGTAATACGAAAAAGAAGCTTAAAGAGTAGAAAAATGACCTTTTTTTCTCGAACTCCTGACCTCTAAGAACCAACACGGTGGTGCATCTAAAGAGCCGACCTAACAAGAAGTATGCTAAAGTTAAACGACCAGTTTCATATATCTCTATAAACTTTGGCCTTTGCTTGTACAATTTCGTATATGTTGCGAATAACAGCTTCCAAAAACTAGGGGTTACAAACGTAATATTCTGATAATTAGTTTTTAGATCAGTTATACCGGTTGGGCGTAGCTTCCTAACGATGAAGTGAATTTTTAACCCTAGCCTTTCCAGATTCTCTTGGTGGTACATGTGCTTAAGGATAAATCGTTCATGCCCAACTGATAAGATTAATTCAGACATTAAGATAATACTCGATCCAAAAATTCTATTTCTTTGAAAGTCTCTAAATTAGAGTTGTGCCACAAAATGCTAAAGGTACCTCCATATTTGGAACACTCACCTTTAATCTCACGGCATCGTTGCAAGGTTTTATCATTAAGTTTTAAATTCAAATACCGTTCAGCGGTAAGAGTTATATCCATTACATGCAACGGGTGTTCTTTTAACGTCAAAGTCTTTCTTGATGCTAAATCATAACTTTTAAACGCACGCGATGTACCTCTCCTGAAGCCGATATTGTCGTTAAAGCCGATGGTTTTATCGTCAGTAACACCGCATTTAACTAAAAATTCTGGCGTCACCTCAGGGTCAAACTTCAAAAAATGAAACCGCGAACTGAAATCTTGATTGTAATTAATTTCGTCTAAAAATATCATAAACTTCTCAACAGCTGTCCGCAGATATCTTATGTCTGAAGAACATTTTATTCCCGGATGAACTCCAATTCGATGCCCCTCTTTAGTCATTTCAGCCATTTTTAATTTAAAATCTGGATCACAAATCCAGGAGTCCTCATAGTCCTTATCCGTCGTATCAGCTATTATAAAGAACTCGAGCGGAACCGAATATTTTTGTGCCAAGCCAGACAGCGTATTCACGCCCGCAAAATAGCTGTCACTTTCTAAGCTTCTTCGGCTTCCAGGAAAGCGGCCTAGGGTCTGCAGCGCTTCTATAGGGGATTTACGTTTGATTAAATCGGAAGCAATTTTTCGCGACCATCTCCATAAACTCCTTGGCTCCCTGAAAGGCAAATCCAAGTCAGAGCTCAAGTGTACTGCATCTAAGCTTTTCCAACGAAAACTTGCGCCCAGTTCCAGTTCCAAAAGTTGTCTTAAGAACTCAACATGCTTATCGACAAATGGTTCGTAAAACAATCTTGTTTGCTTGTAAAAACTATGCGTCGTGATTGGGCGGCCCAAAGAATCGAAATCGTTTATGAGTTTTTCGTGCAAACCCGAAAGCACAAAAAAGATAGATCCAATAATATCAAAAGGAACAGCAAACTTCTCTTCTTGAGATAAGCATCCAATTGTCACCAAGCTCTGGTCTAAGTATCGGAACTCTTTGACGTCCGGCATCCTCTTTTGATTTTCGTTGACATAACGGCTTATCATAAACTCGGGAAAAAAGAGTTCATGTGCTTCATACTCAAATTTATAAAATTTTTCACTCCAGGGAGATATGGAGTACGAGGCTTCAAAGCACCCTGAAAATATATGGTCGATAATCCATTTAGCTTCTTCCTCAATACAAACTGGAACAAATATTTTCATTTCTTACTTAGCTTCACGAATAGACCGTATTCAGATTTAATCTTTGGAACAAATAAAAGCGTACAGGCTATAAAAATTTTACGTGCAAATCGCACAAAGATACCGCGATGTTTTGTGCTAGTTGACTTAAATTTTCGGCCAACTTTGTTTTCAAATATGGTTTCAAATTTATAAAAAGCTGCATGTCTCTTCGACATGTTATCTTCCAGCACCTCGATAGCAGTAAAGCCACCTAAGGTTTCAAAAAATTCTCGAGAAAAAACGCGGGTCAAATCAGGCGGCAGGGTGCTCGGCCAAAGCCTTGAGAAACTCCGCAAAGGCGAAATATTGGGGGCATTTAAGACAATAACGCCTGTGTTATCTAAATACGCAGCTAATTCCTCAATAAGACCCTTTGGATCACTCACGCAACCAATAGTACCAACGGAGAAAATAACATCGAATTTTCCAATTAAATCTGAAAGCTCTGTGACGAAATAATCGCCAAAATGTTTTTTCGCACCCTGGATAGCGGTGATAGAAATATCGGAACCAATGGCATTGTAGCCTTGCGATCTTAGGTAACCGACGAACTCACCCCGTGAACAACCAATCTCTAGAATTCGGGCCCCTTTCTGTAACTTCCCGATTTCTTGCAGAACAAATTTATTAGCGGGGCGCAACTCAAGCTCAGATTTTGCTGCTAGGTAGTCTTGACCATCGAGATAACGCTTAATTTTAAGTGCTCGGATGTCATGATTATCATACGTGGACGGTTCTGAATGCAAACTTTCGTGTGCACTTTCGTGGTGATTTGTGAACCTTATGCCACAACTCGCACATTCATAGATTTCTGCGAGTTCTCCATGACCAAGATTGAGTTTACCAACCTCAGAGGGGCTTTTAGAGCAATATAGACATCTATCCATTCAAAATCACTCTGAAATCTTCAAAGTTTTCATCAATTTTTTTCAGGTTCTTTGTATGACTTTTGGAAATAGAAGATGCTAGCTGTTTTCTATTTTTAAGAAATTCTTCAAACAGACGCTCGTCCCCTGAACCTACGTTCAGCCCATCAACAATATACCTGTCCATTTTGTACATTCTCGATAAGTCTCGGTATTTTGGGTGCCAAGACGTAGCTAACGATGGAACTCCTTGAGACAGAGCAGCCACATGTGCATGGTATCTGCCAGCAATGTGCAAATCAGAAGATCCAATAATCTTCTTTAGGTGCCCTGCTTCAATATTTTCGCTCACCACCCCAACCGACTTAGAACTTATATTCCGTGCCAAAATACGGCTGACTTGAAAATCACAACGTTCAGGAACTCTGTCTGATGGGCGAAATGTATGCGGGACCAATAGTAATTTGCATTTTTTTGATATGAACCAATCAGCAATTTGCTCCAAACGTTCGATATATTCATTTGGACCCAACGGATTCTGACCTCGACTGAACAAAACTGCGCTAGGCGACATGGTGACGCTCACTGCACTTCCAGTGCTCAACCAAGATATATACTCTTCCGTAGTAGGTGAGGTTTCAGGCTGCAGAATAATCGCAACATCTGGATAGGCCTTGATTTTTTTTCTTGGAAGCAACTTTTGAACTTCCGACTTACACTCAGGACCCCGGCAAAAAATCACTCCTTGAAACCTTAGGTCCAACTTAGCGAAAAATCGGACCCAAAAACTGGAAAATGGACCATAACTTTGTGTCCAGGCTATAAATTTTTTTCTGAAAATCGCGGACAACAAAAAGTCAAGAAAGCGGTTTGATGAAAATTGATTAAAAAATTTTCCGGTGCCAGACGGAGGACCGATATAACTTATCGCAGACATTTGGATTACAGTCTCGCAGGAAATAAATGACCTGAGCCAGACCATACTCTCTTTTATGCGAGACAGCTTCAATGCATAAGGCGGAACAAAATGCTTTAGGCTGATGTTTTTTACGACCTTTATACCCATCTCATCCGCGCATTGCTTTTCGTGAGGCCATTCCGTAACGGTGCCTGGAACCGATAGAATAAATTGACAACCAGGGAACTCTCTCCGCAAACGATTCATAAGAGATTTAGCTATTGCAGGGCCTCCTTTATTACCCTGCAGACAAAGTCCTGTGATAAAAAATTTCATGATTTTCTCTTGAGCATTTGAAGTTGCCCCCAAACAAAAACTTTTAACAAAGACTTCCATTTTCTTACCGAATAGAGAGCTCTGTAAACACTATAGTGGCCATTTCGAACTAGGCGTCGCCGATATTTTTCGCCAAGCCAGGATAAAACTGGCCTAGCTCCTTTAGTATTATTTCCCTGCACCCCCTTGAAGTTAAGTATTCCTTCACTGACGCCATTCAAACTATTTTTAATTGCTCCCGCAGTCCTATTAAAAATAATATCATCACCTTGTGACTCCTGAAGATCACCAAAGCGGCTCTTCTCACAGAATATGCCTTCCTTATTTTTGATATTATTTGTGAGCTCAGCCCCCCGGGAAGTCCGAACTCCAACAATACTAATCTTTTCGTTCTGTTTGTGCCTTAGCCACGCATCGCCGACCACGACATCAGCTAATAAATTTGTATGGTCCATGCAGGTCCTACAACGTAGCCGATTAAAATCACTTGAAAAGCTCGAGAGATAATTTAAAGCCTCTCTGATCCCTACAAACTGGCGGCGTTTAAACTTATAGATGCGACCTCGAGAAAAAAGCTTTAAGAGACCGACTCTATCCTCACCCCTAAATGAAGCTCGTTCAACCCGCTCACTAATCCGGTTAAACTGCTCCGAGGCACGAATTGAGTGGTGGGAGTACATCCAACCGCATATTATCCCAATTTTAACTTGAATTTTCTGAACCAGTTCAGGCTCACATTTTTGAAAGTAAGATAAAATACCTGCTAGTTGGCAAGGAATAGCAATCAGGCACACGTTTCTCGGACTAGTTCTTACCCTCTCAATAACATCAAAAGTACTACTTGATTGGTAAAGAGACCCAGGAATTTGATCGATATCGCTGAAGTCTGACACCGACTGACTTTGCGAAATCCCTCCAATTGGCGTATCTTGGAGACAAATCACGTCTAACTCTTCCTCCAAACAGGCAGTTACGAATTCTTTAACCACCCCCCCAGAGCTGGATCGTCCGTCGTTTCCAAATTTTTCCGAACGCATCAAAATAATATCTTTTAGCCAGCTATCAGGACCTGCAAGGGAGTCAGATGCATCTTCCGGATTAAACGATGAACGCAAGCCTCTAAAATCTGTTTCGATGCTTGGACATACGGTTTCGCAAATGCTGCCAGGGCAAGAATTACATTTATCAATGTTTAACAACTCTACAGAGGGAGCCGAATTATATTGATCGAATATAGGCTGAACATTATCAGATGGACACGCTTCTACACATGCTCCACATGCGATACATAGATCTAGATCAGCGATAGTTTTTATTTTAGAAGGCATCGTTGGCATAAACCCCTAAGGAGCACTAACTACTATAAATTTTTCTCGATGCCCCAAAAAAAGCAACCCAATAATATAATAGTGCGGCGTAACATAAAATTCCTGATAGTAAAAAAATATCAAGCAAGGACCATTTAGGCGCAAGCCAGTAACCCAAGAACAATAGGAGAAAACGGACAAAAAGAAGGGCGAGGTCAAATATTGCTTGATGTGGTGTGCGATTAAAAAAAATAAAGAAACTTCTATTTACTGCGCTCGATCGTACAAGTAGAAAACCTGTCAACAGAGCAAAGTAATCCTTTACCTCTCCAACCTTTCCACTCGTAACCACGAAATTAACGTAATCAAAAGCAATGTAAAATAGAATTAAAAAACCACTGATCATAGAGGTCGAAAATATCGCACTGCTGTTAATATATCTTATTCGTCTCTTGTTATCGACTGAAGCTAGGCTACTATGTTGTATGCGCCAAACTGTATCTCCGATCAATGTACACGGAAAAATAATTAATCGATCACAAAAATAATAAATGCCGGCCAAGTAAGTATTTCCCGTAAAACCACAAAATAATGGGAACAAGTTTCTAGAGATAGAATTGGGCAATACTGATACCGGAGTGAGAACTATTGTTTTCTTATTATTTATGAAATTTTCCTTAGCTCTTTCAAAGCTAAAGTGAAAGAAAGAACTCCTGATTTCCCGATGGAAAAAGAGCAATAATCCGATTGAGGTAAAAAACTGCCCCGACAATTGGCCTGCAAGCAGACCGTTACCGCCGATGAAATTAACAACTGTATTATAGCCAAAATTCAGTTGAAAAAAGACAACCAGTACCGCGGTACAAAAGCGCATGACGCCTGCATGAAAGAATTCTTTTCTGGCCGATAAATAGGAAAAAAATATTAAATTAAAACCGGAGAAGAGAGTGATAAACAGAGTTATTAAAATATTCCAATTTGAAGTGCTATATTGAAAAGCCTTTGCAATGAATTGATTTCCTACAATTCCCAACAAAAATATCAATGCATAACTGAGAAAGAAAACAATAAAGCTGAAAGCTAATGCATCTTCCATGTCCGAGGCATTCTGCGCCATAGCAATTAGAAGATCTGCTCGCCAAATCAAAACACTGGTTAAGATCGAAGCAACCGATATGATGATACTCAATTCACCGAATTCATCCGTTGAAAAGAGTTTGGTTAAAAGTGGTAAGGCTAAAATATAAATCACGGCAGCGGCGCCGGTTCCACTTCCAAGCTTTAAGAAGCTGCTGAAAATCTCAGGTATTTTGGCGTTCAATATAGACGCTTCCGGTCAAGGTCGATGTTTTTGCTTCTATATCCAAAGGCTTTTCTAAGCTGAGATTTAATTGATGGTTTTTTAAACATCTTAGGCCCATCTATCAAATCCAATTCAGTATATTCTTTAATTTCAGAAAACATTTTTTCTTTGAACCAGAGATTTCCATAGATTTGGGTTCTTTGATATTCTAAGTGAGAGTAATCGCATTTCACCGAGTGCAGGGTTTCATTGTTCGGAGCAAACATCACGATCGAATTATTTTTGTTTTGGGTATAAATAACATTACACCACGAATAGGGAACAAAGCACCGATCGATGCTAGGGTTTCCCTCCCAAAAACGTCGGACATAATCTCGCTCAGTTTTAAAATTTAAGTATGATGTATGGTGTTCGTTTTCCTCAGAGGCCGCTGAGGGATTAATATTTATCATGAACGTAAATGCTTTTTTCCGTGTATCGGGATGAGGGCTTATTTCGTAACCATCTAGGTATTTTTGAATACCTGCATCCACCAGCTTACCATCAAGGTCCAAATTAAATTTTTCTGCAACAGTTCTGTAAAAATCGTCACTTCGAAAAAACTCATCGACTGCTTTGATTATTTGACTGGACGGATTAACGTTTCTCAGAGCTATCCCTTCGCCCTCGGTAGTCTCATGATGCCCTAAGTTGGCAAGGCCCTTTCTTGATTTAATGTATCTATCTTTGTCTAGAGTACATCCTGGAAAAGGAACAATTGAGTAACCTAAACCTTCAAGCAGATTAAAGACCTCTTCATCAGATGAAGCTCGAGGAACGTTTATCTGGGGGTCTGCTACTATCATGGCAAAGTCTTCTTTGGAGAAGAAATCTTCGATGTATATATGTTTAAAGGGTTTTTCCTCAAAATCTGCTTTTTTGATTTTTTCTAAAATATATTCAAACATTGTTAACCTCAAAAATTATCTTGGAAATTATGTCATCGTTCAAATAGGGGTGCATGGGCAAACTAAGGACCTGACTGGTTAAACGCTCAGAGGTCTCAACGCCGGAGGAAACTATCGGAAAATGCGAATAGCCATCTTGCTGGGTCAAGGATTTTGGATAATAAACCACTGACGGCACGCCATGCTCTTTCAGTTTAGCTTGAACAGCATCACGATCCTCGACGATGATTGTATATTGCGCCCAGGCGCTGGTAAGCCCGTCGGCTAAAATAGGCGTAATAACTTTTTTTCTGAGACCAGCTTCATACACCATCGCTACCTTATCGCGCTCCACCAATTCATTGGGGAGAATTTTCAGTTTCTCAATCAAAATAGCGGCTTGAATGGTGTCGAGGCGGGAATTCACCCCGATGCGCACATTATCGTACTTTTCCGTTCCCTTGCCGTGCAGACGGATGGAATTCAACAAATCCGCAAGTTCATCATCTTGCGTAAAGACGGCCCCGCCATCGCCATAGCACCCCAAAGGCTTGGCTGGAAAAAAGCTGGTTGTGGTCGCATCCCCCATCGTCCCGACCCGGCGGTCATGACTGCTGGCCCCAAAACTCTGGGCACCGTCGACCAGAACCTTGATATTTGCAGCATGGGCAATTTGGGTGATGGTGTCGACATCTGCCGGTTGCCCGAACAAATCGACAGGAATGACTACTGCCGGGCGCAAACCTTGGCTTTTCGCTTCATCAATGGCTTGTGCGAAACTTACCGGATTAATGTTGAAGCTGTCTTCCAGAACATCAACAAAAAACGGCGTAGCACCCAATCGAGA
>Ga0213865_10000758_pt1 | contig 21600 bp, 27 predicted proteins | sample PICome_6_FD_160100 | JGI IMG/M metagenome (GOLD analysis project Ga0213865, IMG submission 160100) | Coastal seawater microbial communities near Pivers Island, North Carolina, United States - PICO282 | ecosystem: Environmental > Aquatic > Marine > Coastal | place: USA: North Carolina...
TGAGCGCACAGACAAGTTCATCAATAATAACGGTACCAAATCTGTTGACTTCTTCCACAAGCGTCTCGGTAAGATTATGTGGAACGAAGTAGGTATGGCTCGTAATGAGAAAGGCTTGAAGCAAGCAATTGCTGATATCCAATCATTGCGCGAAGAGTTCTACGCAGACGTTCGAGTGCTTGGTAGTGCGAACGGCATGAACCCAGAACTAGACAAGGCAGGTCGTGTGGCTGACCTCATTGAGCTTGGTGAGTTGATGGCGAAAGATGCACTAGAGCGCAACGAGAGCTGTGGTGGTCACTTCCGCGAAGAATACCAAAGTGAGGAAGGTGAAGCATTACGTGATGATGCAAACTTTGCCTTTGTAAGTGCATGGGAGTTCACAGGTGTTCCTGCGGAAGCCAAATTGCACAAAGAAGAATTGACTTTCGAGAATGTTGAATTGAAGACTCGTTCTTACAAATAATTCAGACTATGGATTTAACATTAAAGATCTGGAGACAAGCAGGCCCTGAAGCAAAGGGTGAAATGAAAACTTACCCAATCTCGGGTGTAGAGGAGGACATGAGCTTCCTTGAGATGCTCGATTACTTGAACGAGCAGTTGATCGACAAGGGCATTGAGCCGGTAGTGTTCGATCACGACTGTCGTGAAGGTATCTGTGGTATGTGTTCGCTATTTATCAATGGTGAAGCGCACGGTCCAGGCCGTAAAATCACGACGTGTCAGTTGCACATGCGTGAATTTAAGAGCGGCGATACCATATACATCGAGCCGTTCCGTGCGAAGGCATTCCCTATCATCAAAGATTTGATGGTAGACCGTTCTGCTTTTGATCGCATTCAGCGTGCAGGTGGGTTTATCTCAGTAAACACCTCGGGTAACACGATTGATGCCAACGCTATTCCTGTACCAAAGGAAAATGCAGACAAGGCATTCGATGCTGCAACTTGTATCGGTTGTGGGGCATGTGTTGCAACATGTAAGAACTCCTCAGCGATGTTGTTTGCATCAGCGAAGATCAGCCAGTTCTCTTTATTGCCACAAGGTCAGCCTGAGGCGAAGGAGCGTGTATTGAATATGGTGAACCAAATGGACCTAGAAGGCTTTGGTAACTGTACCAATACTGGTGCTTGTGAGGTAGAATGTCCAAAGGGTATTTCCCTAGAAAACATCGCGCGCATGAACCGCGATTACTTGTTCGCTTCTTTGAGCAACAACAAATAAGGTCCTAAATGCAGCCGCAAGGCTAACACATCAAAAACCCCGGCCTTTGGTTGGGGTTTTTTTATACTCTTGGTCGAATAGGGATGTAGATGTCTTCTTCTGAATTTGGGTCCTCGTTCTTATACTTCGCTCCTAGGCGTTCGAAGTGCGGGCGGTCATCCAACTCCCATTTACTGTTGGGAAGCCATTTACTATAGATATAGCGCCACACTGTTGAGTCGCTGCTCAGCCCTTTGTAGTGGAACACAGCATAGGTACCCGCTGGAATTTCAAGATGCTCCAGGCCTTCGTTGGGACTGTTTACTTCTGCGCCGCCCCAGTAGGTAAAACTTGGATCTGCCGTTGGACCGAAAACAGGCACGCCATCAAAAGAACGTAACGAAATTAGGTCTGCATTACAGCGGTTGCTCACACGAGCGAGCTTAGGCATCACTTTGGGCCAAAGGGTCCAAGGAGCGAAGGAGCGTAGAGACATGGGAGCGGAGGCGCCACATAATAGTGCGCCTTCGAATTCGACGATTGTAGGTGTAATCATTCCTACAATATAGGTCTTAATCGTTCAGCTTTAGAACCGCTAAAAAGGCACTTTGAGGAATCTCCACGTTACCAAGCTGGCGCATACGCTTCTTACCCGCCTTTTGCTTTTCAAGGAGCTTGCGCTTGCGTGAAATATCACCACCGTAACACTTCGCAGTCACATCTTTACGCAATGCACTTAGCGTTTCACGGGCGATAATCTTATTGCCAATACCTGCCTGAATGGCAATCATAAACTGTTGACGCGGGATCAATTCTTTCAACTTCGTACACATCTTCTTACCGATATCGTACGCGTTGTCTTTGTGGATCAGTGCACTTAATGCATCTACGGGATCGCCGTTCAGCATGACATCCACCTTAACAAGTACACTTTCACGGTAACCAATAGGGTGGTAGTCGAAAGAAGCATACCCTTTAGAGATGGTTTTTAATCGGTCGTAGAAATCAAATACAATTTCAGCCAGCGGCATATCGAAACTCAGCTCCACACGATCGCTGGTGAGGTACGTTTGGTTGGTCAACTGACCGCGCTTTCCAATACACAGGTTCATTACAGGGCCAACGAAGTCTGAACTAGTAATGATTTGTGCTTTGATGAAAGGCTCTTCCATATAGTCCATCTTCGTTGGATCGGGGAAGTCAGTAGGGTTTTGAACCCACAGAACATTATCCGGGTCGCTTTTCAAGTAAGCCTTATAGCTTACGTTCGGTACGGTAGTAATCACGGTCATGTTGAACTCGCGCTCCAATCGTTCCTGGATGATCTCCATGTGTAGCATTCCAAGGAACCCACAACGGAAGCCGAAGCCAAGCGCGGCTGAGGTCTCTGCTTCAAATGTTAGCGAGGCGTCGTTCAGCTGTAGCTTTTCTAATGAAGCACGCAACTCTTCGAATTCCTCTGTTTCCACGGGATAAATACCCGCGAATACCATCGGCTTGACTTCTTCAAACCCTTCGATAGCAATATCTGCAGGGTTTTCTACAGCCGTAATCGTATCACCAACTTTTACCTCTTTGGCATCCTTTATTCCAGAAATGATGTAGCCAACATCCCCGGTTTTAATTTCCTTCGTCGGGTGCTGCTTAATTAAATTAACACCAATCTCATCGGCATCGTATTGCTTACCGGTTGACATGAATTTTACGCGTTGACCCTTCTTAATCGAGCCATTGATGACTTTATAAATGGCCTCAATACCTCGGAACGGGTTGAAGTGGCTGTCAAAAATCAGTGCTTGAAGTGGACCGTCTGAATCTCCTTCTGGGGCCGGAATACGTTCAATAATCGCATCGAGGATTTCCGGCACACCTTGTCCAGTCTTTGCCGAGCAGTGCAATATCTCTTCGCGGTCGCAACCAATCAAATCAATAATCTGGTCACCAATCTCCTCAGGGTTGGCAGAAGGTAGGTCGATCTTGTTGAGAATAGGAATAATCTCTAGATCGTGCTCGAGAGCCAAATACAAGTTTGAGATGGTCTGTGCTTGGATACCTTGCGCGGCATCTACAATCAATAGGGCTCCTTCACAAGCAGCAATAGAACGTGAAACTTCGTACGAGAAGTCTACGTGTCCTGGAGTATCGATCAGGTTGATCGTGTATTTTTCTCCGTTTTTCTCATGGTACATCTGGACCGCATGCGATTTGATGGTAATACCACGCTCGCGTTCGAGATCCATATCGTCCAAAAGCTGGTCTTGCTTTTCACGGTCACTTACGGCGGAAGTCACGTCTAACAAGCGGTCAGCCAAGGTAGACTTCCCGTGATCGATGTGGGCGATTATACAGAAATTACGGATGTTTTTCATAGTCTGCTAAAATACACTATACACCGCCTTCTCGCACTTTCATTGGCAGCTTTTGCCAAACAAGTTTATAGCTGGTTTCAATCATCTCTTTGATGAGTTCCCAGGAGGCGTATTCTTCGACAATAACCGTGTTCCAATGGCGCTTGTTCGAATGGTAGCCGGGTATAATCCAATCGTGCTCTTCGCGTAGCTCAATGTTGCGCTCAGGATCGTTTTTTAGATTAATTCTTGCGGGTTGATCATCTAGGCTTAAAATGGCGTACATCTTACCGTGAACCTTGAACACGAGTGAGGTATCGTCGAAGGGGAAACTTTCGTCTGCAAAGGGAAAACTTAGGGCGTAGTTGCGTATTACTTCGTGATTCATGGGTTAAAGATACGCTCAATCGGTATCTTCGTCAGTATGGAAATCAAGGTTGATATAGAGAATTGGGACCGTAAGGAAAGCTATCTTTTCTTCAAGGATTTCAAAGACCCTTTCGTCGGCATTACTGTTGAGCTAGAGGCAACTTCCCTTTGGGAGTTTTGTAGGGCCCATTCCTTGAGTATCCACCACGCTCTTCTTTACTGCACACTTTCGGCAGCAAATAAATACCGCCCAATGCGCCTGCGTCGCAAAGACGATGGGGTCGTGGAGCACAGTAGTATAGATATGGGTTGCTCTGTTTTAAAAGATGGCAGCGATGCGTTCACTTTCGCCTATTATCCATGTCTTCCCGAAGAGTCTATATTGGATTTTATTCACCGATCTTCGGAAATCACCAAAAAGGCGGCAGCTGGTCTTCCTTTAGATCCACGCCCGGACCGCACCAACCTGATGTACGGAACCACCATTCCTTGGATTTCGTTCACCTCCTTTACCCACCCCAAAAAAGGTGGAGGACACAGTATTCCACGAACGGTTTTTGGAAAGATTTTTCAGCGTGAAGGCAAGTATTACCTCCCGTTTCAGCTTGAGGTGGATCATGCACTGATGGACGGGTTGCACATTGCGCGATATTTCGAATTATTACAGCAAGAACTAAATGCAGCGTCGTTAAATAAGATCTTCTAAAAACTCCTCTTGGTTCAGGTGTTCCATTGGATCCCAAAGATGTTTCTGGAAATCTTGAATTTGGTCTTCCACTATGGTAATACCTTCGCTCTCTAACAGGTCCTGCATGAGTGTTGACCCTCCGAAGAAATGCTTACCAGTGAGTACACCAACACGATTGACGACTCGGTGCGCCGGAATGCTCTGATCGCTATGGGATGCATTCATAGCATATCCTACCACACGAGCACTCCTTCCGGCGCCTAAGAAACGAGCAATGTGTCCGTAGGTAGTCACCTTTCCAGCTGGAATAAGACGCACTACTTTGTAGACCCTATCGAAGAATTCGCTTGCCATTACTTGCTCAATCTCGCCATAGCCTCTTCTATGCCGTCTAGTTTAAAGCGTAGGTAGGTGATGGCCTTACCTTGGTTGAGCCAAATGGTCTCGTAGTGCGTGATGACATCGAAAAGGATGCCTTCGTTGGGCTTGATTTGTTTGTAGATATCGTGATACGCTTCCTCAATTTCGAGACCGAGCATATGAACGATACCGTGCGTATACCCGTGCAGATACTCGCTATCACATTTCAGGTTGACCGTACCACCGGGCTTTAAGAATTTAGCATACTTCAAGAGGTATTGCGGATGTGTCAGTCTATGTTTAGCGCGGTTGTGCTTAATCTGAGGGTCTGGGAAAGTGATCCAGATTTCATCCACTTCATTTTCCCCAAAACAATGCTCTATAAAGTCAATTCTCGTGCGTAAAAAGGCCACGTTTTCGAGTCCTTCTTCGGTAGCTGTCTTTGCGCCTCTCCACATGCGAGCGCCCTTAATGTCGACACCAATATGGTTCTTATCAGGAGTTCTTCGGGCCAATTCCACAGTGTATTCACCCTTGCCACAACCGAGCTCTAACACCAGGCCGTTACCATTGGAAAATTGGTCCTTTGCCCAAGTTCCTTTCAAAGGAAGGCCACTGCGTGCTTCTTCTGTAGTCGGTTGCACGACATTGTGCATCTCTTCGTTTTCGCGAAACTTACGGAGTTTGTCTTTACCCATGGTGCAAACTTAAGACCTTGCCGGATTAATTTTCCTTCCAATTTGAAAAAGGATTTTCACTCAGGTAGGAATTGAAATACCTTGGATCATGACTTACTTCAGATCCAATCCAAGCAGGAAGAACGACTTGTTCGTCTTCCGAGCGTAACTCTACTTCGGCAAGCACAAGCCCTTGATTGGCGCCTTCAAAGACATCAATCTCCCAAACATGACCGTTTGCCTTTACGATGTGCCGGGTTTTTTCGATGGGCGCATTGGCACTCAACTTGAGCAGCTCCAAGGCTTCCTCCATGGGAATTTCGTATTCAAACTCCACCCTTGAGATACCAATTGTCTTGCCCTTAATGGTCAAGAAAGCTTTGTCATCACTGGTTCTAATGCGAACAGTCGGCCCTGGTGATGAGGCGAGATATCCTTGCTTCAAGACATGGGATCGTACGACCTGAGATTTCCAGGAATCGTCTATTAAGAGGAATTTTCTTTCTATTTCAAGGGCCATCAGAACGGGATTGGTGCTGTAATAGTAATTAATTCCTTGGTAGTCGGGTGCTGGAATTCCAATTTGTGTGCATGTAAATGCAGTCGCTCTCCAATAACTCCGTACAATTCGTCACCCACCATGGGCAGCCCTAATCCTTCAGGATGGGCACAGTGCACACGCAACTGGTGCGTCCGCCCTGTGACTGGCTTCATCGCGAGCCGAGTAGTGCCTTTTTTGCGCGCGACAACGGACCATTTCGTCTCTGAAGGCTTTCCAGTTTTATGGCAGACCATCTGCCGTGGCAGGTCGTAATAATCCGGGGCTAAGGGAAGAGAGATGGTTCCCTCATTAGCTTCAAGGGTGCCTACGACATCGGCTATATAGGTCTTACGCACCTGACGTTTGATGAATTGGCGTTGCATGCGTTTGTTCGCCTTTGGATTCAAGGTGAACATAAGCAGCCCTGATGTACTCATATCAAGTCGGTGCAATAGGATGGCTCCGGTAGCTTCTGGATACATGTGCTTTACTCTCACCAGTGCAGAATCTTCAATATCTACCCCTGGAACACTTAGTAATCCAGCGGGCTTGTTGACTACGACGAGGTCATCGTCTTCATAGACCACTGGCATCGGCTTGTCCTTGCCAAAGGTTAACAATGGGTTTTCTTCAACGTGTAATCCTTGCAGCATGTGGCCGAGGATGGGGCGACAACGCGAAGCACAAGAGGGGTAGAAGTACTTGTGTTTTCGTACTTCTTTAACTGGTGCTGAACCCCACCAAAACTCCCCCATACAAACGGGGGATAAGCCTTTTTGATAGGCATATTGTAACAGCTTTGGTGCCGCACAATCACCAGAACCGCTTGGCGGATGGCGAAGATCAAAATCCGGAAAGCATTGGCTCAAAACCTTTTCTTCACCTGAGGCATTGAGAAACACATAGTGGTCAAAAATCTCACGCTGAAGTTGGTTGGATTTCGCTTTGCGAACCTCCTTCATCGCCTCAATTTCACGGGCATATTCTTCAAGAGTAGCTTCAAGTTTCCCCTGTTCCTCAACCCATGCTTTGCTGCGGTGTTTAAAAGCAACTTGGCCTTGAATACTTTCCTGCGCTAGTCGGTCTTTAACCTTTTCAAAGTCCGACTCACTCATCACCTTGGCTACTGTTTCGCGGTATTTCTGCCGCGCCTTTTTAGCCTCTTTCAGATCTGCTCGACCCTTTCTTAGGTGCTCTTTGATTTCGTCTAGACGCTGAGTAATCTTTGCAATGGCTACTAACCGTTCGGGGTTGTTTTCCTTTTCTTGAATCTCAGCACTCATAGCATTGAGTTCAATCTCTCCTTTTTTGTAAAAGGACTGAGCGGCATGTATGTCGCAGATGGGAGGGACAAAATAGCCTTCAACCTCTTCGTGAAGTTTCCCTGAATAGGCAGCTAGCCAGCCAAGACGGTCTTCTTGGTTTCGTACTACGAGCACACCAAACATCTTACCTTGCTCCACGAGATCTTCATGATTGCCAAGTCCGAAATTGTGATGCAGGTCGTTTGCTTCGAGGTGGTTTTGAAGTTCTTCGGAAGCGAGCTCCACAAGGGCATGTGGCGTATAGAAAAATGGATACGTGAATGCTTCAGGCACCGAGATGCCTTCGAGAGAACTTTCGAAAGGATGAAAAAGTGGGTCCGTCATATGCGACGGTAAAGATAGTGCTTAAGCACAGCTTTTTTCCTGTTGTTAACGCTTGCCGTAGATGTCGAATTGGTCAAAGAATTCCCACATGATCCAGTTGGTATTCTTTTGATCGATGCTGAAGTTTAGCCAATAATGGTCTCCACCAATTACTTTGTAGAGTTCTGCAACGACGCTGCTGTCCCCACCCGTAAAGCTGTAATGTTCTAATGGATAGGAGGAAGACTGAATAGAAGTAATCTGCGGTGTTTCGTTACAATTATTCGTCTGCGCCCAGTACCGCAGTGTGACTTGCTGGCTGAGAATATCGTCTCTGCCATCGTAAGGAAGTACACCATCATTGGTACCGTGTATACTCAAGGTGGCCAGAGGATGTGAAGGTTGACACGTACTTGAGGTGTCTGAAAAACAGCCTGACATGGATGCTACTGCGGCTATTTCATTGCTGAGATAACAGGCCAAAGCATAGGACATCATGCCGCCGTTCGAATACCCACAGGCATATACTCGTTCACGATCGATCAAGAAGGTAGTATCAAGGTGCGCTAAAAGTGCACTGACAAAACCAAGGTCATCGGCATCGCTCTTATTATCAGGTGAGGGTAGGGCATTATTCCAATGTGGAGAATCACCGTCCAACAAACTACCTTGAGGGAACACTAATAAGAACTGCGCAGAATCTGCCACATGATCCATGGCCACTGTTGTTCGATGGTCTTGTGCTAGTCCGCCAAACCCGTGAAAATTTAAGACTACGGGCAGGGCAAATGACGAATCGTACCCTTCTGGAATATAAATCAATGCGCTTCTTTGTAGCCCATCGTGCTCGAATATCACCGTAGTGGTATTGTCGGGCAAAGGGGAATTCCCACCACCGCCATTAGTACCACAGGCAGCTAAAGCAAAACAAAATATAGACCACAAGTACCTCATAAACAGTAAGTTAAGGCTTATTCTTCAAGAAGTGGAGTGAGTGCGTCGTAATATTTATCTGCGATAAAAGTGGCTCCATCTTGATTATAGTGAATGGGGTCTGCGAGCATGTCGTTTGTAAACCCTGCTGCCATATCGATGGTCAAAACTTGTGAGGTAGAGGTGCTTAATGCAGACGCAATACTGTCCAATTCATTCAAAAGTCGAGCGTGAAATACAGCTAAATTCCCCATCATGACGGCGCTATGACCGGGCGCCATTTTCTCAATAATGATGGTGACTTCAGGATTGAATTCTTGAAGACCTTCAACAATATCCACCACATTCACCATGATACTGTCATAGGAAAATCCATCCAGCGCATCATTACCTCCTGGCGAGCTAAAAAGCACAATATCTGGGGTATCAAGTACTGCTGTCCAATCTGATAATTCAGCCAACAGTTGCCCAGAAGTCCATCCGCTGTGTCCTTCGTGGTGCGGATCAAACTCTTCGTCATTCACCATAGGATACAACTCTGTATCAATCTGAGTGCCGATAAAATCTATGTTCCAATCGTTGTTGCGCAGTTTCTTCCACAGTTTATACCTATAGCTGTGGTATCCCGGTGGGCTCCCTTGAACGCGTGAAGCACCAAGAGGCATAATGGCATTCATTGCCGGCTCTTCAGATTGCGTTTCGCAGCTAAAGAGTACTAGCGTAAGTCCTAATAGTATGAGCCAATTTTTCATCGATTACAATTCTATAGATTTTGACCATGAAGAAAGTTCTTTTCCTTCACGTCTTAATTTTCCTAGTTTGACGTCTGCTCCTCTTTCCAAAGCATCCTCGGGGAATACGAAAAGGCACCCCAAGAAGATTTCGTCCATAGGTATACCCAATAAGGTCCTTGCTTCCTTTTGACGCAGGGTTCCACCGGATGACCAGTAAGACGGATGGCCTGCTGCTGTTGCTCCTAGAAGTATATTTTGAATGGCGGCACCAGCCGCTGCAATATGTTCCATGTTGCGCAAGTTTCCGGTGAAGGGAATCGGTTCCATCTCTCGAACTTCTGGTTGTTCGCCGAAAACATCAGGCAACCAACTCATCACAATCATAGCTTCTGCCGCCCAAAGCATGTTTATGATCTTACCGGCCGGCGGTTGTGCCTCATGCAGTAGATCCGCGAGTGTCCTGCAATTATTTGCATTTAGGGTATATGCGCGGAAAGGAAGGGTACTTGTTAAGTCGCCGCGTTTATAGCGTTCAGCACTTTTATAATGGTAGGGAGCGCTAGACGCTAATTCCAATAAGTTGTGGATTAAGGAATGCTGCGCTTTAGGAGTGAGTGTGGGCGACCAAGGTGCTTGAGCAAGGACCTTTGTAGTTTTTCGCTGAGAAACAACTTCTTTAATTGCCTTATCTGCGTTCGAGGGTATCTTTTCCATCATAGGAATAAAGATACGGATTCCGTCCCCTTACGGAGGTTGTGATTTCATCGTGACGTTTGTAGATGTCCAGTGCGAGCATTTTCTTTTGGAAACGACTGCGGTCTAAATCTCTGCCAGTAATCACTTGATTCAGTTTGTGCAGCTGAGGCATAGTAAAGTATTCCGGCAGCAGGTGATGACCTACTGGAGAGAATTCATTGAGTCCGACAAGATACTCTTGGGCGTTTCGAATGATTTGTTCATGGTCCCCGAACATAGCAGGAAGTTCGTTGACAGGATGCCAGGCAATAGCGTCGTCAAAACTTCCAACTTCAGGGGCTACCGAATCCATTTCGACCAAGGCGATGTAGCCAAGGGTGACATACCTCGCAAGCATCGGATGGTCTTTATCTAGGGCTGTACCTTTAGCTTGAAAGATGCGTTTGAAGTCCTCGGAGAACGAGCGGTCGCCTTTGCCGAAGACATTGAAAAAGTGCAAGAATTTGCGCTGTAATTTAGTTCGAGCCTCTACAATTCGCTCCGCAGCGCTACCTACATCCTCGTTTTTTTCGATGTGTCCGCCAGGAAGAAACCAGCGGTCACCAAATTGCAATAAAAGACAGTGTAAGGCATCGTTTTTATAACCAAAAATGACAATATCCGCGCTGAGGTGAGGGAGGTACTTGTCGTTGTATTGGTTTACAATTTGGCTTAGATTCATGCTCAAATATATGTTTGTGGCAGTTAGTCACTAATTAATTCAGCGTTAATTAGTTGAATTTAGTCTGGGGATTTGTTCATGAATCGGTTCAGAAACTTAGGTTAGTATACGGAGCATTAAGCAGGGGTTAGATGCTTGCTATGCCTAAGATAAGAATTTTTATTAATGTGTCTTGATGACACATTAAGGAAACTTCGGAAATTTAGAGAAGTCTCTAGGTCGTTTTTCCAAGAAGGCATTGCGGCCTTCAACGGCTTCGTCTGTACCGTAGGCCAAACGAGTGGCCTCTCCAGCGTACACCTGTTGACCGACCAATCCGTCGTCGATCAGGTTAAACCCAAACTTCAACATCTTAATGGCCGTAGGGCTCTTGGTCATGATTTCTTGCGCCCAGTCGTAAGCTGTCTGTTCCAGTTCTTCATGCGGTACTACCTTGTTTACCATGCCCATTTCGTAGGCTTCTTGCGCTGAGTACTCAGCCCCAAGGAAGAAAATTTCTCGTGCTCTTTTCTGACCCACTTGGCGTGCTAGGTAAGCTGAACCAAATCCGCCGTCGAAGCTTGCGACATCCGCATCGGTTTGCTTAAAGATGGCGTGTTCTTTTGAGGCTATAGTCATATCACACACTACATGAAGACTGTGGCCACCGCCAACTGCCCAACCCGGTACTACGGCTATGACTACTTTATTCATGAATCGGATCTGACGTTGAACATCAAGGATGTTGAACCTATTGATGCCGTTTTCACCTTTGTATCCAGTGGTTGAACGAACGCGTTGGTCACCGCCGGAGCAGAATGCCCAGCCGCCGTCTTTCGGTGAAGGTCCCTCACCAGTGATAAGAACAACACCGATCTCTTGGCTCTCGTGGCACAAGATGAGTGCTTCCCAAAGCTCGTCTACGGTCTTTGGAGTAAATGCGTTGCGCACCTCAGGACGGTTGAACGCAATTCGTGCGACGCCGTTAAGCTGCTTAAATGTGATTTCCTCGTATTCCTTGACGGTTTGCCATTCTAGTTGGGCCATGGTCCAATTCTTTTAGATGTATATGAACATTAACAAAGGTACTATGTAATAGTTGATAGCAGAGTATTTGAAATGAAACGCACCCAGATTCAGGATTTTGAAAAAATCGACCAAGCGAAAGACCTAGACGACATCGTAAAGGACAAGCGCACGGGTAAAAGGGCCAATAAGAAAAAAGCGAAGCGTCGCAACCGTCATTACGGAAGGACGCTTCTCAAGCATTTCAAAGAAAATTACGAGGGTTTAACCCCGGAAGATCAGAACCAGGCAGTTTAGTCGACGAACATGCCCATCCCAGCGCCAACACCGGCAAAAATGAAAAACAATAGGTACAAGCTGATCACTATAATCGCTGCCACACCATAAAATTTGAAGGTAGATTTTAAATTGCCCATAGCTGCCTCAAGCTCACCAGAATCCTTTTTGTAAAGCGCCTTGTTAGACTTTTCGCTAAACCTAAACAGGTACAATGAAGGGAAGAAATACAGGAGTGCCATTAGTAGATACAGCACAGTAAACGCAATCCCTCCGGCGCCTATCATTCCGGAGAACATAGAACCGGCGAAAATGGCCATGATGGCAATTAATCCCGCTCCAATAAAGCCGAGAATGGCTAGGAATTGGGCCCATTTTCTCGTTTCATTGATATAGCCAGCTGCCATATCTGTAATGGTTAATTCTTGTTTTGGTTGCTGGTTCGGTGTGTTTTCAGTTTCCATATAGAGTGTTTATTGAGTTCTAAGGATTTTTTCCATTTTCTTGCCTTTGGCTAACTCGTCTACGAGCTTGTCCAAATAGCGGCATTCGCGCGTCAGCTTGGTTTCAATTTCTTGGATTTTGTACCCACAGATGCTGCCGGTGATTAAAGAGGCATTGGGATGCACAGTGGCCTCCTCAAAGAATTCCTTGAAGGTGACTTTGCGATCAATCATCTCTCTGAGTTGGTCTTCGTCAAAACCTGTAAGCCAGTGAAGCACTTGGTGCAGTTCGTCTAGACTGCGTCCTTTCTTTTGGATCTTAGTGACGTAGTGAGGATATACACTTGCAAAGGTCAGTGCAGCGACGCGGGCATCGTGCTCAGGAGTGGTGGGCATGGCGTTTCAGTGTTTTACCGCAAAAAGATACGGATTTAACCAAACGCAAAAATTTTATCCTAAAAGATTCTGCCAAGGAAAAATAAAAGGCAGTGAAGCAATCCAGAAAAGGAACGATACGGCCATAGCTTTCGGGAACGGTTTCTTCTCTCGAAGAGCGGGTAGGGCCACAGCGAAAAGCCACGAGCCTTTGTACAGGAGTTGAAAAGCTAAAAGAACGATGAGCTGGGTTGGAAAGAACAAGCCCAGGGCAGATAAGCTCAATACGGCGAACCATATTCCTCCAACGGTTTTGATTGCTTCTGTTTGCACGAGGGAATTTGAGAAAACGGAGATGGCCGCTCGTTTTGGTGTTGCGAGGCAGCTGATGCTTATCCATCCTGCGAGCAGGATATTGGTGATATAAATGAAATATAATCCTTCCATAGCGGTGGGTTTAAATGAGTATTCCAGTTTTCTTTTCGAGCAATCCATGCGCGGCTAATCGGCCGCTTTCCATCGCAGCATTTAAGGAGCCATTGTACAGCACATCTCCGGCAAGAAATACATTTTCCATCAGCATACTTTCACTCGGTTCTGCGGTCATTTTCAGATTACTCAGATCAGGAAGGGCCTGTTCAATGTGGAAGTTGCCGATATGTGTTATGTCGCCAACACCGCAGTATTCGCGTATCTCGTCTTGAACCTTAGCTGTAATTTCTTTTTCGCTCTTACTGTTGAACTCTAAGACTGTCGCTGATAGTATCTGTCGACCTTTAGCATCGGTATAGCCGTAGAGATTATTGACGAGTTTTTCGGGGTCGGCAACTAGTCCAATCGTTTCTTTAGGTAGGTTGGAGCTCCCAATTTCAAAATACAGGCACATGCACGATTTCCAATCCGTACCCTGTCCTTGCATATTAGAGATAAGCGAAGAAGCATTCGCAGTGACAATCAAGCCACCATGGCCCAATTCTTCCCCAGTCTTTAGAACGATTTTATCACTAGTAACGTTGCTCACCTCCGCCCCAAAACGGAACTCAGTGGTCTTTAGTTTGTTTTTGAGTTGCTCGCTAATGGCACCTATTCCCGCCGAAGGGATGGTGGCATAGCCTTCACCAAACATCTTGTAGACAAATTCAAACATGCGGCTTGAGGTGCGCAGCTCTGGTTCCAAGAAGATGCCCGCAAAAAAGGGTTTGAAGAATCGGTCAATGATAACATCTGAAAACCCAAAATTCCTGAGATACTCTAAGGTGGTCACCTCTTTATCAGCAAAGATTTCATCGATGGATTTACGCTTCATTCTTGCATTGAGACGAAGCACTTTTATTTTATCCCCGACGCTGCCAATCTTCGCAGTGACGGTTGGGATGAGCATTTTGAAATCTCTTAAGGGATCGCCAATCACATAACGTCTTTCGTCCACATAAATCTGTGCCCCTGAGGCCAAGCGTCGAAGATCAAGTGCATCATAGTCCAGGTATTTTTTTGCCATCGGGTAGCCGTCGAGCAATACCTGAAAACCGATATCTAGGTGGTGATCGCCCATAGATACTGTGCGTACACGTCCACCTACACTATTAGATTTTTCTAAAACAATAGGAGTATAGCCCGCCTTTTCTAGTTCAAAGGCAGCAATGAGACCGCTAATACCGGCGCCAACAATGTATATGGTTTCTTTCGATTCCATGGCAGTTTCTCTTAAGGGTGTAAAGAGTAAACCGCTAGAATTCGAATAAGTTTACCCGTTGTGGATATCGTAGAATTGGACTACACCTTTTAGTTCATTCGGTGAGCCTACCAGTACAGAAACAATCTTTTTTTCACGGAACAATTGATCCATCTCGTGAAGCCCTGTTTGAGGTTCAATGAATATTGGTTTTTTTGAGCCCATTTGCTCGGCCACAAGATTGCCGGAATCTTTAGCATTTTCTATGGCTCGGCGAATATCTCCATCGGTAATTATTCCCAACACGTCATTTCTGCTCCCAATGCAAGCAAGCCCTAGACGACCTTCAGAAATTTTCAGGAGTACTTCCTGCAATGAATCTGTGGGTTTAACGAATGGAACTTCAGTAATCATGAGATCTTTAGCCTTCGTCAGTAAACTCTTGCCCAAGGTTCCCCCTGGGTGTAGCGCAGCAAACTCTTCTTCGGAGAAACCCGACAGCTCCATAACGGTAGCACAAATAGCATCGCCAATCACTAGGGCAGCGGTGGTGCTTGTTGTAGGTGCTAAATTCAACGGGCAGATCTCTTTGTCCACTTTGCATTGAAGGTGCACCTTAGAATACCTTGCCAAGGTACTATTGTGGTCGTTGGACATCCCAATGACGCTCTTGGATCGGCTGTATTTTAAGAGGTTGATGAGCTCAGCCGTTTCCCCTGAATTTGAGAATGCGAACAATACATCGGCGGCTTCTATCATTCCTAGGTCACCGTGGTACGCTTCGCCTGGATGGACAAAGAAAGAAGGCACACCGGTTGATGAAAAGGTAGCAGCGAGCTTGCGCGCAATGATACCGCTCTTACCCATTCCCGTAAAGATGAGCTTTCCTGTGCATCCCATGATTATTTCTACCGCCAACTCGTAGTCGTTGGTGTCGTGCTGTGCTAAATCCAGAATAGATTTTGCCTGTGCTTCAATGGACGCTATGGTTCTGTTGTTGATGCTCATGGCTCTAGATTAAATCCTTGACTAAGGCTTCTAAATCGTTTAATGCCAGCATATTTGGGCCGTCTGAAAGGCCTTCATCAGGGCGTGGGTGCGTTTCCAGGAAAAATACATTAGCGCCCCACAGTTTTGCGGTCTTGGCAAAATAAGGCACATAGGCGCGGTTTCCCCCAGTGATTCCATCGTTACTGCTAGTCTCCTGCGCACTGTGAGTACAGTCCATGACGACATGATCAGTGAGTGCGCCTAACTTTTGGAGGTTGCGGAAGTCTACGACAAGCTCACTCGGTCCGAAAAGCGTACCGCGTTCAGTGAGCCAAACCTGCTGGTTGCCGGTAGATTTCACCTTGTCAACGGCGAACTTCATTTTCTCTGCATTGAGAAATTGTGCTTTTTTGATATTGACAATCTTGCCTGTCTTTCCGGCTTCAAGAAGCATGTCGGTTTGACGGCATAGGAACGCGGGGATCTGAATGATATCGACGCGGTGTCCGTAGCTGGCAATCTGTTCCGGAGTGTGAAAGTCGGTGGTGATCGGCAGTCCAAATTCATCTCGAATGGTTTCCAGCATGGCAATGCCGTCTTCTATACCCGGTCCACGAAAACTACTTAAAGACGTACGGTTGGCTTTGTCAAAGCTGGCTTTAAAGTACATCCCTACATCCAGCTCTTTTTTTACACGGGCCAATTCCGCTGCGACTTCGCGCAGCAAGTCCATACTTTCAATAACACAGGGTCCAGCAATTATTTTCATGTTGTGCTCTCGTGGGTTTCGCCTAGAATACAACGTCCGTATTCTTTAATGCGTATCAAAAGTAGGGAATCGGGCGGGAAGTCAGGCTAGCCTCTAGGCCACTGCACTTCCTTTTCAAAGAATCCGACGGAAATTACCAGGTAGAGGGTGTCATTCTCTTCATGTATGGCCACATCGTACCAGCTTCTTCTATTGAAGACGAAGAGTTCGCCTTCCCAATGGTCGCCCTTGTTTTGTAAGTTCCTCAGATTGATTTTACCGACAACTTCGGCCCGGTCAGATGAGATGATTTTCCCAAACAACTCACCATTATCCTCGTAAATTTCTACGATGGAGTTCTCCTTCCCCGTGTTCCATATGCCGACGATATCATTCGTACTAAAAATTTTCGAAGAAAGAATTAGCGCTAGGCAAACTAATATCTGTTTCATCTTAATCACTTAAAAATAGAAACGGTTGTGAAGAAGAAAGAAACTTTTGGCATTTCTCGTTAAGAGGGTCTCACACTACGGGTATAATGTTGGTGATGGACTGTTAATTTCAAGGTTAGAATATTCGCCGTAAGATTCTTTCAGCCAATACGTAAAATACCCCCCATACTTATCTGACAACTCTTTAATCTGTTGGTGGTACCTAGCTTTAAGATAGGAATTAATTTTTTCCGGACGCTCTAGTGTTTTAGATTTATTAATAACCGAGGAAAAATCTAAATTTTTAATTGAAACAGATTTGCCCTCACAGGTGTGTGAGATTATAGCACTCATTAGACCTTCAGGGTCATCAATAATCGCGTCATAGAACCCTATAAGAATCTGATTTCTTGGAAATACACTTGAATAATTCTCGATAGTACGAACATAGTCGGAACGTATTGATTGGCTATCACTTTCCATGAATTCGACGATATCTTTCAATTCAATCTTACTAATATCAGAGCCTTTACTCAGCATACTGAATCGGAAATGTGACCAAGCTCTTTCTATTGGGTTTCTTAGCATTAAAATTAAACGTACCTCGGGCTGTAAATCATAGATTTTTTGAATATCCTCTTTAGTTAGTATTGAGTAGCTAGGTGTTATTTCACCAGTGTATCCTTTTGATCTGTCAAACAATGATATATACCACTCGTCTGTGTAGTTACTAAAAAACCACCTACAGTAGAAAACGAAGGTCGACCACTTCTTTTTTTCATTAATCACCGCCTTGAAAATGTTAATCACGGCCTTGACGATGTAAAAATTCCGTAAAATTCTTTTCGAAAGTAATTCCTCTGATAATCCATTATATGTTGGATAATATTGATATCTATCAAAATAATGAAACTCTTTCACAGGAGGCATTCTGAATTCGGGCAGCTGCTTTAAATTATGGTAAAGCCATGAAGTGCCAGATTTCTGTGTTCCAATACCTATAAAATCAATGTATTTCTGATTGTTCATAAAATGGATTTGAATTGAAAATTGCGAATAATGTTTTACCCGATAAGGTATCGCTTCTCATATGGCTGAATCCAAATAAATTTGTTGTTGGAAGTTGGTTTAAAGATAGTAACAAGGGTTGATTCACCTAGTTGAATTTTAAAATTGAAACAAAGATTTCTTTTAGTCATCTGCTTTTCTATTCCTAACAAGTTTTTTGAGTGGACTTTTTCTACTACATCTCTTAGGTTTTCCAGACGAACACCTTTTCTACAGTGCCGTCGTCGTAAATATAAATCAATGGAATGTCAGGTCGGTAGTTGGTTTCGCGACCCAAGAAATCCACAATCTTGATGAGGTTACGCTCAGGCTCCACAGGCAGTTCATCGCAGGGTGGCTCTAGATTTCCGATCCACTGTACCTGTCCTTGACCGCTAGTAATTCGCTCGTCAAGGTACTCGAGTAATCCAGTTTTCACATGTGCGCCATAGTTATCATCAAGGGCAGCAAGAAAATCGGCATATTGAAAACCATAATCCTTACGGTAGTAAGTATCGGAGAGCACGGCACCTTTGATAAGGTCTTGCTTATTTTCTAGAACAGTCCCTAATGAAGAGGTATCTAAGTCTGTTAACAGGGTGTCGAGATAGGCATTAAAGACATCTTTGTAATAAGGAATATCGAGCAAGCGCTCAACGAGTGGACGGTTACTATCGTGCCAATTGTTGAGGTTTCTACCCGTCCAATCGATTCCAAACCAGTCAATACCGAACGTGTTGTCAAGATCATATTCTATAAACACAAATTTGCCGTTGGAAGGCTGTAGGTAGAGGTAGAAGTTGTTTTTGTTAAAGGAGTATCCGTCCCAGTGGCCAATGATAATTTCTACCGCAAGCGTCTTCAGATAATCCCTCACCTCAAAATTGCGTTCCATGTAACACGGAAAGTCGCTGTCGCTAATGTTGTTTAAAGAGTCTAAAAAGAGAATAAACTCGCTGTAGTCGTTTGAATCCTTGTTGGTCTTAAGCTCGTAGACACTACGGTAAGAATTTGGGTTGCTGCCCCAATAATTCAGGTCCGCGCCCCAGCTTGCTTTGTAGAGGTTTCCGCCGTCATCATCAATGAATCTTTTTTGGAGAAACTCATCGTCAATATGTTCAACATTCAGGTAAAGACCGCGGTAGTTTCCATTGAGGTAGAGCTTCACAAAGCTTGTTCTCGAAGCAATTAGTCCGTACCGCTGCAGAAGATGTAGGCTTGTCCAGTAGCGCAATAAGGAAGGGTCATTGTGCTGGCCAATCAAGTTCATTTTTTCAGTGCCTTTGAATTTTTGTCCAATGACGTATTCGTTGAACGAGACCTTAAACCCTTTCTTTTTGGCATTTCTAGAGGTGTTCCCGCGGACCCTAAATCCTACGCTCTGAAGGGTATCTGAAAAATTGGCGCTTTGGTAGCGAAAAACAGCTGGAAAGTGATGGTCGGTAAAGAGGCTGTCGCCCAAAAGTGTGCTCAGATCAGTAGCCGACAGGGTGATGTGAATTTCTGCGACTTCGTCCTGTAAGAATGCCTCGTTATTTTCTGGGTGCACGAAGGCTTGGCCTAACAAGACGGTTGGTAGAAGGGTTACTAGAACGAGAAAGGGGTGTTTCATTTATTTAGCAGGTACAACGTAGGTGAAAGAGATGCCAAATGAGCTTCCTGAAAGTACCTCTCCCTGCGAAGAGTAATCCTGCAAAGAGTAGGTTAATGCACAGCCGCCATACCCTATCTCGAATCTTGGTGAGATGGAACCGTTAAATGCTACATCAGGAGTAAAGCCATCTCCGTTCAAGCGAACGCGCTGATGTGCCGTGATTCCCACACCCACATGAATCATTTCATCGAAGTAAAAATGAGGAACCACATTCACTGGAATCCTAGTAAAGGAAATATTTGCATTGTCGGCAGCGGTAGTATTGTATTTGATGCCGACGGTAGCTCTAAGGGCTAAATAATCAACATTGGCTAGACGGAATTCACCGCCAATACTCGCGTAGCCGCCTTGTCCTGCCAGCATTACTTGTTCTTCGCCGTTTGTGAATTGCAAGGTTAAGAGTTCATCTCCTCCGTATTCTAAACCCGCGTCATACAGAAGTGCTGCAGTAACTGTTTCCTGTGCGCTCAACGAGCTAAGAGTGGATGTTGCTATAAGAAGGGAGAGGAGGTGTTTCATTGATGAGTCTTTTGCCACCTCAAAAGTATGAAATAGCACTAGGGGTACTTTTAAATGGATCGATCATTTGTGAAGTGGACAATCAGGGGTTTTAAACAAAAGTGGATTTTGTGAGATATCACCACTAACTTTTTAAGGAGTGCTCTTTATATGAAGTTGTCCGCCGTAGCTGAGGTATTTAATTGCGTTTGCCTAGGGAATAACCTTTGATCTAATGAAAATTTAGAATTCTGTGGTTGAAATTGTGAAAAAGAGAAAGAAAGGGGGAAGTGCTATGGCGGGCAACCTCTTATATGTGATGGTTTATTCCGACCGAGAAGAAGTGCACCTGTGAAATGGGAATGTGCAGGTTTATGCACTAATTGGGGGGAATGTTATCGCGGTTTAAGAGGCTTGTAAGTGGTGGTTATTATTGGTTTAGTTTTTAATGTTGAGCTATTGCTTAACAAGCATTAAGATACGAAATTTCTTTGGGTTTGACTTTAATATTCCTGTACAAGTAGGTCCATAGGAATATGAAGGTGCCTGTTGAGTTTGCGTATCATACTGAGTGAGAGTTTGCGTTTGCCGCTGAAGATTTCGCTTACGCGACTCTTGTAGCCAATAATATTTGCCAGGTCAATGGGCTTCATGTTCAGTTGTTCCATGCGCCATCGGATCGCATCGATAGGTGAGGAGGTCAACATTGGAAAATTGCGGTCTTCGAATCTTTCAATGAGAATCGATAATATTTCTAGCTCATCGCCCTGTGGTGTATCCAAAGGGGCATCGAAGATTTCTTGTACTCGGGCGAGAGCTTTTTCGTAATCCTCTTCCGTATGAATGGGTTTGATAGTCATGTTAAATCGTCTTTGCGTCAATTTTATCATAGGCGCTATGGCTTCCTATAAATCGTATTAGGACTAACTGGTGGTCAAAGTTGATGCGTACAATTAGTCGGTAAGCATTGCCTTTTATCTTAAAGATGAATCGGTCATTTCCAACGGATCGAGCCATTGGGTATTGTTTGATTACATCATTCGCGCATTGCCAATTTGCAGACTTCACATGGTAGTACCACAGTTTTAGTGGTGTTTCTGTAGAGGGGTGCCGTATCCAGAATTCTTGTAAGGTCCGTTTAGCAATGATTCTCATAGCAAAGGTAGTAATTAGTTACCAAATCGGTAACTTTTGTTGTTTTGCGGTTAGTGGTTCTTTGGCGGGTCTATTTTTCCAATGCCGCGAAAACCAGTGGAGGTATTCTTATCTGAACTGTGTTCCCGCAGTGCAGTGTCGAGTGGGCTTTCGATGGCTAGGGAGGTGTGTTTAGCTACGTGAGTGTAAATCATGGTCGTTTCTGGTTTGCTGTGGCCGAGGAGTTCTTGGATGTAGCGCATGTCAACGCCTTTTTCCAATAGATGGGTGGCGTAACTGTGGCGCAGCATGTGCGGGGTGACTTTTTGATGGATGCCTGCCTTTTTCGCTGCCCTGTCGACGATGCGGGCGATGGAGGTGGGGCTGTATTGATCTTTTTTCTGGCCTTCGAACAGATATACTGTG
>Ga0213865_10000759_pt1 | contig 21586 bp, 20 predicted proteins | sample PICome_6_FD_160100 | JGI IMG/M metagenome (GOLD analysis project Ga0213865, IMG submission 160100) | Coastal seawater microbial communities near Pivers Island, North Carolina, United States - PICO282 | ecosystem: Environmental > Aquatic > Marine > Coastal | place: USA: North Carolina...
CTTTACCTATTTATTACGTAGACGCCTTCACAAATAAGCTTTTTTCAGGCAATCCCGCTGCAGTAATTTTCTCAGATCTAAATGATTCAGATCTAATGCAAAAAATCGCTGCAGAAAATAACTTATCAGAAACAGCCTTTATAAGAAAAGAAGATAATAACTATTACATAAGATGGTTTGCCCCATCATGTGAAATAGATCTTTGCGGTCACGCAACAATTGCTTCAGCATTTGTATATTTTAATTTTATTGATAAAGACGCAACATCCTTTTGCGTTAATTCAAAAGAGCATGGCAGACTTGAGGTTAATAGGGAGAATGATACTTATATATTAAATTTCCCTGCTGATCATTTAACTACTTTTAATAATCTTAAACAGATAGAAGCAGCTATAGGCGTAAACCCAATAGACGTTTATGAGGGCAGGGATGACCTTTTAGTAATTCTTGAAAGTGAGGAGCTTGTTGAAAGCTTATCTCCTGATTTTTCTTTAATTAAGCTTATTAATAAAAGAGGTCTAATAGTTTCATCGAAAAGCAAAGAATATGATTTTGTTTCTAGGTGCTTTTATCCTGCAACAGGTGTAAATGAAGACCCTGCTACAGGCTCTGCGCATACAACATTAACACCTTATTGGTCTCAAGTACTAGGTAAAGCAAAACTTCAAGCAAAACAACTTTCTAAAAGAGGGGGGTTGTTAACTTGTGAGCTTAAGGGCTCAAGGGTGTTTATAGGTGGGAATGCCGCCTTATATATGAAAGGTAAGATAATTTTATAAGAATTAAATCTTAATTAACTGTTTACCAAAGTTTTTACCTGAAAGGACATCCCTTAGACCTTGAGGGGCATTCTCAAAACCTTCTGTAATAGTTTCTTTAAATCTTAACTTATCCTCAAGAACAAGCTGGGACAATTCATTGGTAACCGCATCCCATTCATCCATCCATTCTGTATTTACAAAAAACCTATGCTTTGGAGCAGGGTTTAATTTTCCTAATACATGAAACGGTGTTTCCTCTTCAATAATATTGGGTGAATTGTATTTTGATATATAACCACATATTGGAACCCTAGCTCCTTTATTTAAAAGGGGAGCTATTAGTTGAGTTGTAATTCCGCCTACATTCTCAAAATATATATCTATCCCATTATTACAAGAGCTTGTAAGAGCATCTTTAAAATCAGGTGACTTATAGTCTATGCATTCGTCAAAACCTAACTCATTTTTAACAAAATTACATTTCATTTCACCACCAGCTATACCTATTACCTTGAGTCCATTATGTTTTCCCAATTGACCAACAACAGAGCCAACAGCACCGGAGGCGGCTGAGACTACAAGCGTTTCACCTTTTTTAGGTTTGCCTACATAATTTAATCCGAAATAGGCAGTCCTTCCCGGCATTCCTACAGCTCCTAAATAGGTATGCATCTGAATTTCGCGGTTTTCAATTTTATAAAGTGAAATATCTTTATCTGAAACTTTAATATATGTTTGCCATCCTTTGTGAGCACATACTTTATCTCCAATATTAAATTTTTTTGATTTTGATTCAATAACTGTACCAACTGTTTCGCCTGTCATAGGCTCACCTATTTTAGCTGGCGGGGCATAGGATTTTGAATCATTCATCCTACCTCTCATGTATGGATCAATTGATAAATATTCAACTTTTATCAAGATCTCATTTTTTGATATATCTGAAATTACTTCTCTATCAAGCAGCCAGCATTCATCTTCAGGCATACCAGAAGGCCTTTTGTTTAATAACCATCTATTATTCTCGTAATTCATACAATCCCCTATATTAGATTTGTTAATTTTCTGAAGTGTTTTCGACAAACGACTTTATAAACATCATTGCCTCCAAGTTGAACTTGGGAACCCTCTGTTACCACCTTTCCATCTTCATTTAGTCTTACAACCATGGTTGCCTTTCTTGGACATTCAGAACATACAGTTTTTAATTCAATGAGATTATCTGCCAGAGCTAATAAAGATGCACTACCTTCAAATAACTCTCCTCTAAAGTCAGTACGAATTCCATAACACATAACAGGTATGTTTAGTGAATCAGCAACTCTGCTCAATTGCTTAATCTGTTTTGCTTTTAAAAATTGCGCCTCATCTATCAAAATGCAATGAATTGTTGAGGAAGCAAGTTTTTTAATTTCAGAAAAAAAATTATACTCGTGATTAACTATAATTGCTTGTGCCTCAAGTCCAATCCTTGAAACTATTTTTCCGTTATTAAAATCTTCATCTTCTTTTGGAATGAACAATAATGTCTTTAAGTTATTCTCTTCATAATTATGATTTGACTGGAGTAGAGATGTTGATTTTCCAGCATTCATTGTGGAATAGAAATAATGAAGTTTTGCCATAGATTGATATTTATATTATGTAACTGCAATAATAGTATATGAATGTTTTTCAAGAAAGAGGTATTACGCATTTAGATTTACACGGAGTCAGACATCATGAAGTTGCTGACTCAGTTATAGATTTTTGTTATCAATATCAAAGTGAAATTCCATTGATAATTATATGTGGCAATAGTGTGAACATGATAAATATTGTATCGGCTTCATTAGATAAAGATTCAATTCAATACTCATCACCTAGATTTGGTATCATAAGAGTAGAAAGGATATAAGACACAATGAATAACTTAGACATTTTTAAATTAGACAACCAACTTAGTTCAGAGGAAATTTTAATAAGAGATACTGCAAAGAAGTATGCTCAAGAATCTTTAATGCCTCGAGTTCTGCTAGCAAATAGAAATGAGACTTTTGATAGGGATGTTTATTATGAGCTAGGTGAACTTGGTTTATTGGGAGCAACAATTCAAGGATACGGTTGTGCAGGGGTAGGTTATGTATCTTATGGTTTAATTGCCAGAGAGATAGAGAAAGTTGATTCCGGATACAGGTCTGCATATAGCGTTCAAACCTCTCTAGCAATGAATGCTATATATGAATTTGGTTCAGATATGCAAAAGGATAAATACCTTCCGAAAATGGCTAAAGGAGAAATTTTAGGTTGCTTTGGTCTTACGGAGCCTGATGCTGGCTCTGATCCTGGTTCAATGAAATCTAATGCAAAAAAAACAACAGATGGTTATTTATTAAATGGATCGAAAACATGGATCACAAACTCACCAATTGCTGACGTATTAATTATATGGGCGAAAGATGAAGGTGGTGTATTAAGAGGTTTTATTTTAGAGAAAGGAATGAAGGGATTAACAACTCCTAAAATCGAAGGAAAGTTTGCTCTTAGGGCTTCTGTTACTGGCCAAATTTTTATGGAGGATGTTTTTGTTCCAGATGAAAACATGCTTCCAAGTGCTCAAAGCTTTAAAGGGCCATTTTCTTGTTTAAATTATGCAAGATATGGTATTGCCTGGGGATCAATTGGTGCTGCAGAATTCTGCTGGGAAGCTGCATTAGATTATTCAAAAAATAGAGTTCAATTTGGTGATCCATTAGCATCAAAACAAATTGTCCAAATAAAACTTGCAAATATGCAGACCGAAATAGCTCTTGGCCTGCAAGGTGCTCTAAGAGTAGGGCGATTAATTGATGATGGTGAATTTATTCCCGAAATGATTTCTTTGGTAAAGCGAAATAATTGTTCAAAGTCACTTAATATTGCAAGAGTTTCAAGAGATATTCATGGTGGCAACGGTATTAGCGATGAATATCATGTTATTAGACATTGTATGAACTTAGAAGCAGTTAATACTTATGAAGGAACAGAGGATATTCATGGTCTGATACTTGGAAAGCATCAGACCAATTTAAACGCTTTTTAGTCTTTCAGATATTTTTCTAAAAATTCTTCTTGTATTTGCATATACTCAAGAGAAGCTCTTTCACCACAATATGTTACACAGTGTCCTTCTTTGGCTTGGAACATAGACATATATTCAATATTGTAATCTTTGAGCTTATCAATTAAGTCTTCTGCATGTTTGGGTTCAACAACTCTATCATTGGATCCATGCAAAACCAAAACAGCAGCTTTAATGTTTTTTACAAAATTAACTGGGGATGAAGCTTGAGCATATGCATACCCTTCTTCAGTGCTTATGTCGCCCCATTCAAGCAGAGGCTCTTTATCCCATGACTGATCTCTACTAGCTCTATTTGCAAAGTTTTCTAGTATTTGCATTTGGTCAGTTACGCCGATTGCATTAATGCCACATCTATAAAGATCAGGTGTGAACACCAGTCCAGCCATAGTTGCATAACCACCATAACTTGCACCAGCTATACAAACCCTATCAGGATCTGCGTAGCCATTTTCAATTGCCCATGCAACACCATCTGAGATGTCATCTTGCATCTTCTTACCCCATTCTTGGTTACCGGCCATATAATGGTTTGCACCAAGACCTGTTGAGCCTCTAAAATCCATTTGAAGAACATTAATTCCTCTGCTAACAAAAAATTGTGCCCAGCTATCGTATTTAATATATTGTTTTGTATTAGGGCCACCATGAGGAAGAACAATAAAATAATTTTTATCAGTCTTTTGCTTTGTTAGAGTTAAGAGGGCAGGTATTTTAAGTCCATCTCTTGCTGTATAAACTACTTTTTTTGCCTTTGATAATTTAGATCTATCTAGCCATGGTGATATTTTGAAGAACGGCTCGACTATACCTTTTGCAAGATCAACATAAAAATACTCTCCAGGTTCATCAGTATCCCACTTTTGAATCATCATTCGATTTCTATCTACGCTAGCAGTAACAATATCGATATGATGATCAGGAAATACCGATTTTACTGTTAAATATTTTGTTTCTAAATCTTTATCAAAGAAAACTTTTTCTGGTGAAAGGGATTCATAAAAAATACCAGCTGTTTCTCCTGTCAGCTTGTCTGAAACAGCATAACCACTTGATGTTCTGCAACTTCCCGTTAAGCCTGCAGCGTCATAATTTGGGTCTTGGTAAAGTTTTTGTCCAAATTCTCTTGTTTTGTAATCATAAAGATATATTGCATTAGTATCATTTTCTTCAATAAGCGCTCCATCAGGAGAAAATTTTGAACCAGCAACCACCATTTTATCTCCATACATTCCTACCGGCATGAAACCTGGCTCTTGGCAATTAAACTCAAAATGCTCTACCCATTCTTTCTTTTCTTGATCGTATAAATATGTGATTCTATTTAAACCATGATCAAAGGTTACTGAAAGAGGTGTTCCGTCAAGATGGTGGAGACTGTTAAGCTCTGCAACTCCTCTCATGTCAGATATGTTTGGACCAAAGGCCATCAATTTTTTTGATCCTGTGTAAACATTTAGCTTGTAATAATCAAATACTCTATCTCTTCTTCCATTATTTAAAACATATATATAATTTGGCTCGTTATAAGCCATATCATATGGGGTTGTGTAGCTATCACTGTATTCCCATAGTTCTTTGACTTTAGATCCGTCTAAATTCATCGCAAAAGTAGATAATTTTGTTTTTCCTTGTTCTAGTCGAGGGGTATACCATATTCTATTGTTATTTAACCAGCCAAACTGACTAATTCTGTCTTTACCTTTACCTTTACTTATACTTTTTGATTCATTGGTATCTAAATTAACTAAAATTAGCCCCCTGTCTCTAAAATTATCCTCAACTCGTTTACTGTAGTCTTGTTCTATATCACAAATATTATCTTTTATGGTGTTACCAATGAGCATATGTTTTCCGTCTGGAGATATGCTAAAAGTTGGTCTTGTTGATGCGCATGCAAAATGCTCTAGGGGTATTAAATCATTATCATCAGCATGAGAATTAATCGCAAGGAATGAAAAAATAATAAACGGAGATAAAAGTGATTTAAATAGGAGGGTAATAGGTTTGTTCATAATTTAAATTAAAGTAAATTGTTGGTCATAGTGAATTAACATTATTATCCGACAAATATCTTAATTATGTCAAATTGATTTTACAGTTTATATTAGTTAAAAAAATATGTTTTATACAGTAAAAATTAACCAAAATTTCTTTATCAATCTAAAATATTCATTGTTACCAACATATTAGCAAGTACATTTGCAATATAATATTTTTAATATTTTAGGTTGCAATTTATTCTTATCCACAGCAAAATAAAGGTGTTTAACTATTTTACGAGGGGATTCGTATGAAAAAATTATATTTATTGACGGCATTTGCTTTCATGTTTGCACCTTTTGCTATTGCAGATAATCCAGGTGTCGAGGATGAAGTGGTAGAGCCAGTTGTTCAAGAAACTAGCCCAGCTCCAGCTGCTCAAGAAGAGGAAGTTGTTCAAGACGTATCAACACCTACAGTAGTTGAAGACACTTTCGATGATGAGGTTGTTAGTCTTGAAAAGGTTGTAGTTACAGGTTCTAGAATCAAAAGAACTCAAACAGAAGGTGCATTACCTTTGTTGGTAATTACAAAAGAAGATATTGACAACAATGGCTTTAGAAATGTCACTGAGGCACTTCAATCAATACCTTCAGCAAACCAATACACACAAAACGAATCATTAACAAATAACTTTACGCCAAATGCTAATGAGCTAGACCTAAGAAATCTAGGGCCTGGAAGAGTTCTTTATCTTATAAATGGCAGAAGAACAGCAGATTACCCAATCCCATTTAATAATGCAGGTAATATTGTTAATGTAGGAACAATTCCACGTGGTCTTGTAGAAAGAATAGAAGTTTTATCCCAGGGTGCATCTGCTATTTACGGTTCTGATGCTGTTTCTGGTGTGGTAAACGTTATAACTCTTAAAGGAAGAGAAACTAGTCAGTTTGATATTCAAGCTTCAGAAACTGATAACGGTGGGGACAATATATTCTCAGCTACTTTCACAACAGGTGGTTACTTTGGTAACTCAAGCTGGACATTTGGTGTTGATGGAACTTTTGTAGACCCTATGTATTTCGAAGATAGAGAGGGTTTTGACTCATTTGTCTATGACTCAACTTATGGCGAATCTTATACAAACCCAAGAGCTGGATTGTATTGGTATACAGGTTCAGATGGTTATGGACCAAGAGCTTATTATGGTTCTGAAGAATTTGGCATCCCGTGTTCAAGCATGTCACCGGACTTCTTTGATTTTGATAAGCAAGATCCAGAGTGGTTATATGCTGGTTCGTACCCTGGTAGATACTGTGGACATGACTACGGTGGAGATAGGTTTGGTGGAACATCAAACTCTATAGTCAATGAAAGGGAAGATCTTTCAGTAGTTGGTACCTTTAATCACACGTTTGACAATGGTGTAAATCTTGAAGTTAGACTTACAGATTATCAAGACGAGGCGTATTACAGATCATCTGTTAATAGATCAGTAGCCCTTAGAAATATGTTAGACCCAGCTAGAATCAGTGCATTAACTGGAACATCAACCGATCCTAATAATGCTTTGACTGGATCACTAACAGTTCCATATTTCTACAGATCCTTCTCAGCTAATAATGCTCCACTTGCTGAAAACAGCACTAACATTGAGGAACATATGTCAGATTACTTTGTCGGTCTTTCTGGAACTATGGATCAAGGTTGGGAGTGGGCTTTAGGCTATAACGAAACTGAATATACTTATGAAAATTTTGATAAAACTTTCACTGACAAAATTTATGATCATTTTTATGGAGTTGGTGCAACTGAAGCAGATGGTTCATTAGCTTTAGGTTCTTATGCAGCAGTACCATGTGGAAATGAAGCAATATTTGCCTATTATGCATCTTGTTTCCTTCCAGACAGATTGTTTGGTGAAGTCACTAATGAAATGCTTGACTCATGGTTGGCAGATGATTCTCAAAAAGGTGAGTCCTTTCAAGCAACTTGGGATCTTTTGATTTCTGGCGAAGTTGAGGTTATGAATAAGTTTGTTGGTTTTGCGTTTACTGCTGAACATCAAAGACAAAATTACAAATTAACTCCTGCTCCAGGAAGGCTAGATGATGATTCTGATCCAGATGCGGTTGTATTCATTCAAGGGTCTGCGATTAGAGGTCAAGGAAAAAGAGATAGAAGATCAATTGGTTTAGAATTCTCTTTACCAGTAACTGATAAATTAGAGGTTAATGCTGCTTCTAGATATGACAAATATGATGATGCTTCTTCAAATGTTGGATCAAGAAAATCAACCATGTTTAGTTTTGCATATAGACCAAATGATGACTTGCTAATTCGTGGCTCTGCATCAGAATCTTTTAGAGCTCCAGATATGAATTATCTTTTCCAAGAAGCTAGTTCTGGTTACTATAATGGTTTAACTGACTATGTTGCTTGTTATGCATACTCACTTTCTGGTTTAACAGATGCAGATGGTAATCTATTATATGATTATGATAGTTATAGAGACTGTGAAGGTTTCTCTGGCAGCGTTAAAGCTAATCTATCTGGAAACATCAACTTAGAAGAAGAAGAGGGCGAGAACTTCCAGCTTGGTTTAGTTTGGAATATCACTGAAAACCTAGATTTTACAATTGACTTATATGAAGTATTGCTTGAAAGAGCGGTATCAAGACAAAGTCCATACACTATTAACTACGCAGAAGGTAAGTGTACTTATGGAGAAGGCTTTGAAGACTTCATGAGAGATAATTTTGAAAATAGAGATTGTGCAGATGTTTACACTCAGGTTATTCGTGGAGATGCCTTTGATCCATTAAACGGTACTTCTCTACCAATTGGTTCTTGGGATGAAGTCTTTCCTAGATATTCAAACCAATCATATCTAAATTATGAAGGTGCTGATTGGTCTATGAACTATAGGCTTGAAACACTTAATGCTGGTGATTTCTATTTCGGAGTAGTTTCATCGCATATCTTAAAAAGTGCTAATAAATTTGATGAGCAGTCTGAAGAGCTTGATGCATTAGATGCATATATTTACGAGCCAAGATCTCAACAAAATATTAACGTAAGATGGGAATATGAAGACTGGTCTGTATCTTTATTTGGAGACAGAACAGGCCATATGGAAATATACAATGGTGAAAAAACTGATCCTCATTTCATATGGAATGCATCAGCTTACTATAGGTATTCACCTGATTTACGTTTCTATGCAAGTGTAAGAAACCTTGAAGATAAGATGCCTCAAAAAGATGCTGCTTATGGTTTCCCATTCTATAACCAAAACTACTTTAGTGCTTTTGGTAGGTATATGACTCTTGGAGTCACATACGAATTCTAATTAGCTTAGATTCTATTTAAAAAGAGCCCTTATGGGCTCTTTTTTTTCTGATGAAAAGTATCTGCTTTCTATATATAATAATGCTATGAAAAAAATCCTCTTAACTTTAATTTCTTTACCTTTGTTTTCTCAAGAAATTGTTGATGAAACAATAAACACACAGGTAAATGCTAGTAATGAATCTGTGGCACTTCAATCCAAAATAGATGAATTGGATATAGAGTCAAAAAAAATCTATTTTGATTACAAAGATACATTAAATGAATATAAATCTTTAAAGAACTACGATGATCAGCTATCAAAAATTATTGACGCTCAGATTGAAGAAATGAAAAACATCAATGAACAAATTGACTCATTGGATACTGTAAATATTGACATTCTTCCGCTTTTAAAAAGAATGGTTGATGCATTGGATAAATTCATTTCAATTGATATTCCTTTTCTATTAGACGAAAGAAAGGGTAGGGTTAGTAACTTAGATGACTTAATAGTTAGGGCTGACATTACAACTGCTGAGAAATTTAGAATGATTTTTGAGGCTTACCAGCTTGAAGCAGATTTTGGAAAAACAATAGAATCATATCAAGGATATTTATTTGTTGATGGCTCTGAAAGAGCTGTTGAATATTTTAGACTTGGAAGGCTGGGATTATTTTATAGAACACCAGATGGTAAAAATACTGGTTATTGGAATGCTGGCATCGATGATTGGACTCATGAAGGTTCTTCTCTTGATGATGCTCTTAAATCAGCTCTAGATATTGCTAACAGGCAAAGCCCACCAAATTTTATTACCTTACCAATTAAACCGGTCTCAAGATGAAAAATTTAAAAATATTTAATTTATTAGTTTTACTCAGTTCATTTGCTCTTATTGCTCAGGAAACAGAAGAGTTGACCGTTGATGAAATGAGAACGAATGAGATTGTTGAGTTATTGAATGTTGTTAAAGCAAATAAAAGCATTTATTTAAATGAAGATAATAAAAGGTTAAATGTATTTATAAATAGAGTATCAGAAAGAAAGGCTTTATTGGCTGATGCAAAAAATAAATTAGAAAATGAGAAAAAGAGAAATATTGAGCTGGAAGCAGCTTTTGAAGAAAATGAAAAAGCTCTTGCTGGTCTTGAAGAAAAATTAGAAATTAAGATAGGTGTTTTGGGTGAATTATTTGGTGTTACAAGGCAATATGCTGGTGAGTTATTGGCATCTACTGAAAATTCAGTAGTATTTTATGAGTATCCACAAAGACCAGCAATTTTAAGCGAAATTGGACAAGTGCAAGTCCATAACCTCGAGCAGCTTGAAAGCCTATGGATATCTTATTTTGATGAGATCGTTGCTGGTAGTCAGATAAAATCTTTTAATGCTAATGTTACAACCCCAAATGGTGAAAATTTAACAGGTGAGGTTACCAGATATGGATTATTTTCTGCTTCTTACGATGGAATGTTTGTTAAACCTTCATCCTCATTGAATTCATTCCAATTGCTTGCAAAGCAACCAGAATCTACTTACACAAAGACTTTAAAAAAACATTCTAAATCAAATGACTATACAAATTTATCAATCGATCCCACTAGAGGATTTCTTTTATCCCTATATTTAGATAAAGCAAACTGGCTAGAAAGAATAGCTCAAGGTAAATCTATCGGATTCATAATTATACTCATTGGTTTGATCGGTCTTGCCTTTAGTATATTCAAGATATTTAAGCTAAAAGATTACTCAAGCAAGGTTGTTGAGTCTGAGGGAGGAATTCTAAACACAATGGAAAACCTCTTTGAGCCAGGGTCATCAAGAGAAACTAAAGAAAACTTAATTGATGAATTCATTATTAATTACTCTGCAAAAATTGAATGGGGAAATAATTGGGTCAAATTTTTTGCTGCTGTTGCTCCACTTCTAGGTTTGCTTGGCACCGTCATAGGTATGATAGAGACTTTTCAAGCTATAACCCTTTTTGGAACAGGGGATCCAAAACAAATGGCTGGAGGTATTTCGCAAGCTCTGGTTACTACAATGCTTGGTCTTATTGTGGCCGCTCCATTACTAGGAATGTACACGTACTTATCCGAGAAAACTGAATCAATAGTTCAGATTCTAGAAGAAAAGGCTTCGTACATTCTTTCCAAGGATTAATTAGTGTTTTTTGCTGATCTAATATCACGAGGCGGGCCTGTATTATATTTATTATTTATACTTACTTTAATTATTTTTACTGTTTTAATTAACAAATATTATTTTGTTTTCATAGACAAGAAAGTTTGGTATACAACTAAACTTAATAATTTCTATACTACTTACCCTCCAGAGAGAATGAAGCTTTCTAGAGTTGAGAGCACCTTTTTATCAGAATTTAAGAGAGATTCTAATTCAGGTATAAAGCTTCTTGATGGCCTCATAGGGATGTGTCCAATGTTGGGATTATTGGGGACTGTATACGGAATGATTGAAGTTTTTGAAGTCCTTTCATTTCTAGGTACAGGCAACCCAAGAGCAATGTCCTCGGGAGTGGCTAAAGCAACTATACCAACTATGGCAAGTATGGTTATAACGCTATTTGGTTTATATTTCAGGCAAGATCTTACTCATAGGTTGAATAAAGCGACCGAACAAATGACATTATTAATAAAACAAAAAGGATATTCACATTGAGAAGAAAAAATAGAAAAAGAAACGAAGACTCAAGCTTAGACTTAACACCAATGATGGATATAGTCTTTATCATGCTCATCTTTTTTATTGTTACAACATCTTTTGTAAAAGAAACGGGTGTAGATATCAACCGCCCAAATGCCGAAACTGCTGAAAGAGATGAGAAGGGTAATATATTAGTAGCCATTACACAAAACAATGAAATCTGGATTGATAAAAGAAGAGTTGATTTAAAAGCTGTTCGTGCAAATATTGAAAGACTGAAAATAGAATATCCTGAAGGCTCGGTAATTATTCAGGCTGACAAAGAATCTAGATCTGGATTGCTTGTTGAGGCAATGGATCAAATTAGATTAGCTGGAGTCCAGAATATTTCTATTGCTGCAAAGAATGACAATTAATACCAAGTATTTTATTAGATTTCTTATTGCTATTCTGGCAACCATTTCTATTTTTTTTGTTATACAAACCCTTATATCACAAGCCTCTGAACTTAATAAAAAGAATAATAAGCCTAACTTTGTTGAGTTTATTAGAATTAAGCAAGATGACTCTCTTCAAGAAAGAAAGAGAACGATTCCTGACAAGCCTCCAACACCCAAGAGACCTCCACAGCCTCAAGTAGAACTTGATGTATCTAAACCACCTCCAACTGCAGCCTTGAATTTTGAAATGCCTGATTTCTCTCTACCAACAGATTTCTCTGGAGCTTTTCTATCGAATTTAGAAACTATGGGCACCGGTACAAGCCAATTAATTCCAATTGTTAAAGTTGCCCCTAGATGCCCTAGAGAGGCTCAAATTAGTGGAATAAATGGTTCAGTCTTACTTCTTTTGAATGTTAATTCTAGTGGTAGAGTAAGCTCTATAACTGTTAAGTCAGCAAAACCTGCTAGAATTTTTAATGGGGAAGCAATCAAAGCTGTAAGAAGGTGGCAATTTAAACCTAAAACTATAGATGGTATTGCTGTTGATCAAAAAGGAGAGTTATTGGTGGAGTTTAGTTGTAATGTATAAATTATTATTCTTATTGGTATTTATCGGAGCTGTTTACTCAGCAGATGATGCTATAAGCCAAAGAACGTATGATTATCTTAAAAGAGTTACCGAGGCCATAGATGAAGAAAACTATGAGAGGGCTCAAAAGGACCTTGAATCCTTTGAAAGATATTACAAATCTGATCAAAGCTATGAAAGAGCATTGATGCAACAACTTTACGGAAATTTTTATGCCATACAAGGTAAATATAAAGAAGCTATTGAAAAATATGAAAACGCTCTAAAATATAAGAAGATGCCTCTAATTACAGGATTTCAGATAAGAAACAACCTATCACAATGTTATTTTCAAACATCTGACTATAAAAATACAATTAGAGTTTTAGAAGATTATAAGATTATTGCTGAAAAGCGCTATCAATTATTTCCTCCACTGAATAGCATCATGTTAGGAATATCATATTATCAGGAGGGTAAACTACTACCTGCATATGAAAATATCTCATTTGCAAATCAAAATTCTACAAAGTATAAAGAAGATTGGCTTGGCTATGAGTTTGGAGTTGCAATTGAATTAGAGAAGTTTCAAGAAGCAAAGAATGTTGCCCAGCTTTTAGTATTCATCAATCCAGATAAAAAAGAATACTGGAAACAATTAAGCGGCCTATATTACACTCTAGAATCAGATGATGAGTCATTAGCTGGTTTTGAGCTTGCTTTTGAAAGGAACACTTTAACAAAAGAAAAAGAGTATGTTGATTTATCAAAATATTATCTTTATAAATCACTGCCGCAAAAAGCCGTCAAGGTACTAAACTCAGGATTCAATACTGGTATTGTTCCAAGATCAAAAGAAAATTATGATTTATTGGCTGATTCATATTTTCTTCTTAAAGACAGAACACAAGGAATTAATTTTCTTATTAAGTCTCTAGAAATAGATAGCGACCCTGAAACTGCTTTTAAGATAGGAAGATTTGCATTTGAAGAAGAAGATTGGGATCTTGCATATAAATATTTATTAAAAGCCAAATCATTAGACTACAAGAAGAGCCCTGGCAGGCTTGATTTGCTAATGGGTATTTGTAAATATGAAACAAGCAACTTTAAGCTTGCAAAACAGTTATTCACTAATGCTTTAGAGTATGAGGGAACAAAAACATCTGCAGAAGGGTGGCTTGCATATATTAAAGAACTTCAGGCCTCATAGTCAGAACTTTATAACCTATTAACTGTCAAATATATATGATTATTGAAACAAGAGACATTAAAAGATCCTTCACTATGGGCTCTAATACCGTAGAGGCATTAAAGGGTATTAATTTCTCTGTAGAGCCTGGGGAGTTTATAGCTATTATGGGCCCATCAGGTTCTGGAAAAACAACATTAATGAATATCATTGGGTGTCTAGATACCCCATCTTCTGGTCAGTATCTTCTTAATGGAAATTTAGTAAACGATCTTGACGAAGATCAACTTGCATTAATAAGAAATAAGGAAATTGGTTTCGTATTTCAATCATTCCACCTCTTAGCTAAGAACTCTGCATTAGATAATGTTTTATTGCCTATGAAATATGCAGGCAAGGATCATAAAGAATCTCATTTAAGAGCACTGGAGGTATTAGATGCTGTGGGTCTTTCAGATAGGGTTGATCATGGGCCATCAGAGTTATCAGGAGGGCAGCAACAGAGAGTTGCAATTGCCAGGGCTTTGGTGAATAAGCCTAGTATTGTTTTTGCTGACGAGCCAACTGGAAATCTTGATAGCAAGACAGAAGCAGATGTAATGAAGCTTTTTAAAGAATTGAACGACTCTGGTCAGACTATTATTCTAATTACTCATGAACAGGAAATTGCAGATCAATGTAAAAGAGTTATTAGTATCAGAGATGGTTTAATAGAGTCTGATAAAATAAATACAAATATCTAAGGTTTTAATATGTTAAATATGATTAAAAAAAATAAATTTCTAGCACTTGCTCTTCTTGTTCTAGTGGTTGTTATTGTAATGAGTACTGGCTCAGAAAATAATTCAAATGAAAGCGAATTAGATGAATCCTTAGCAAGCTTTTATAAAAAAGAAGAAGTATCTCCAAAAAAATTGTTTGTATCCATTGAGGCTTCCGGATTAATAGAGGCAATCTCATCTGTTGAGATTAAGTCTAAAGCCTCAGGTGAAGTTCTTTTCTTGGGCGCTGAAGTTGGAGATTATGTTGAAAAGGGGTTTATGTTATCTCAAATAGACCAAAGAACACCCAAAAATATTCTTGACCAATCTAAGTCAGATCTTGAAGCTTCAAAAGTTAGACTTGAAAATGCTGAAGCGCAATACAAAAGAGGCAAAGAACTTCATGATAAAGGGAGTATTTCAGATAAAGATTATGAAGATATTCAAGAGAATTATGCCCAAGCAAAATCAACTTTAGTAAGAACACAGGTTAGTTATGAAAATGCAAAAATAGCTCTTGATGATACTGTAGTTCGATCGCCTGTATCTGGCACTATTATCTCAAGACCAGTTGAGGTAGGCCAAGTAATTTCATCCCCAACATCGGCTGTAGGTGGTGGGACAGTTTTAATGACAATGGCTGATTTATCCAAAGTAAGAGTAAGGGCATTAGTGGATGAAATTGATGTGGGTAAGGTTTCTATTGGTCAAAAAGTTTCAATCAAAGTCGCGGCATATAGAGATAAAGAATTTTTTGGAACTGTCTCTAAAATAGAGCCAAAAGCTAGAGTTGAACAAAATGTTACAACTTTTCCTGTTCTCATAGATATCGATAATGATGAAAATCTTCTTTTACTTGGAATGAACACTGATGTGGTGATTGATGTATTGAATAAAGATGTTGCATTAAGCACACCATCAATGTCTTTAAGAACTAGGAAGGACATATATTCAGCTGCATCAATAATAAATATGCCTAAAGATAAGATTGATTTATTTCTTGAGGATAAAGTAGATGGTGAAAACTTTAATAAATTCATTGTAATAAAGGATTCGAACAAAGGCCCATTACTTGCATGGGTTGAGATAGGTGTATCTGATCTTGCCAATGTTGAGATTGTAGAAGGTCTTAACCAGGGTGATGTTATTTATATAATGCCAAGTAAAAGCCTCTTTGATTATCAGAAAAGATTTAAAGAACGTGTAAATGCTTCATTTAGTTTTGGTTAAAAATTAATGGAAAAATATTTAAACTTTCTTAAGACCTTAAGATCTAACTTATCTTTATTTAATGATGCATTAAAATCTGCTTCATCTTCAATCAGGTCAAATAAAATAAGATCGTTCTTAACAGCATTAGCTATTATTATTGGCACTGCTGCAGTAATTTCTATTATTGGATTAGGCTCAAGTGCATCAAAATCTCTTGATGAGCGAATTGATGATCTTGGTGGGAGAACATTGTATGTTAGTCCAAGTCAAAGACGAAGTGGCGCAGTAACGCAGGGGCTAAACCCATTAGTTCTTAAAGATGCTGAAGCTCTAGCGAAAGATAATGAGCACAGCTGGAAGATATCACCAACTATGACTGGTAATAGACAAATTAAATATAATTCAGCAAATATTAGCGGAAGAGTGGGCGGTTATTTACCTATACATTTTAATGTTAGAGGCTACGACCTAGAGTTTGGGCGTCTCTTTAATGAGGAAGATAATTTGGCAAGAAAGAAAGTTGTTGTTGTTGGCTCAAAGATACCCCAAGAACTCAGAACTAGTGCTGCAGCACTATTAAACAAAGAAATAACCATTAGTGGAGTTTCTTACAAGGTTGTAGGTGTTTTAAAAGAAGAGGGTTCAACGGGATGGCAGAATCCTGATGAGGAATTGTATGTTCCAATTCTAACTGCTGCGCAAAGAATCTTTGGTCGAGTTAGGGTTGACTCTATAAATGTCGGTGTTGCAAATGATGCTAATATTGAACAGGTTATGATGTCTATTGAGCGCATACTAAGACAGCAGCATGATATAGGACCTGGACAAGATAATGACTTCAGGATTGCTGACTATAGTCAATTTTCTGATTTAAGAAGAGATGCTACAAATATTTTCACATTTCTAATTGCTGGTATTGCCGCAATCAGTCTGCTTGTTGGGGGTATAGGCGTTATGAATATAATGCTTGTATCTGTAACAGAGCGCACCAGAGAAATAGGTCTTCGAAAGGCGCTTGGAGCCTCTAAAAGCATAATAATGCTTCAGTTTATTGTTGAGGCTATTTTGCTATGTGGTATTGGAGGGATTATAGGTGTTCTCATAGGGGTTTTTCTATTATTAGGCTTAACATCTCTTTTTGATTGGCCGTTCGAAATGCCATTTTTTGCAATTGTTGGCTCAATATCTTTTTCAGCGCTTGTTGGTTTATTCTTTGGGATATGGCCTGCAAACAAAGCAGCTAAGCTAGATCCGGTTATTGCTCTAAGGTATGAGTAAGCTCAAAGTTGTTCAGCTATTACCTGAATTAAATATTGGTGGTGTAGAAAGGGGTACAAAGGATTTCTCCGAGGCTCTTGTGCAAAGAGGCCATAAATCTATAGTTATATCTAACGGCGGTTTATTTGAACAGGATATTATTAATGCAGGCGGCATACATTTAAAACTCCCAATTCATAAAAAAAATCCTATTTCTTTCCTGCAAGCCAAGGAATTGGCTAGGATCTATAAAGAGTATGAGCCTGATATCGTTCATGTTAGATCTAGAATGCCTGCATGGATTAACTATTATGCTTTTAAGAAATTAGATAAAAAGCCTATCCTTGTCTCTACTTTTCATGGTTTATATAGCACACCTATATATAGTAAGGTTATGGCAAGGGTTGACCATACTATTGCTATAAGTAAAACCGTAAGAGACTACATTAAAAATACATATAGTGTTGAAGATAAAAATATCACCATAATTCCAAGAGGCTGCGATCCATTATTATTCAATAAAATAAAACCTGATATCAATTGGTTAAATAGATGGTATGAAGAATTTCCTCAAACTAAAAACAAAATCATATTAACCCTACCAACGAGAATATCTCAATGGAAGGGTGTTGATAGTTTTATTGATTTAATTGCAGATATTAATAATGATTCTTTTCATGCTTTAGTTGTTGGCCCTACATCTAAGAAAAAGAAAAAATATTTAAATGATTTGAAAGCAAAAATAAAAGATAGAGGCTTAGGTTCTTTAATTACTTTTACTGGATCAAGAAGTGATATTAGTAATATTTATAAGATTTCTGAAATTGTTTATAACTTATCTGTAAAACCTGAACCTTTTGGAAGAACTACAATTGAAGCAATTGCTAGTGGTTCTAAGGTTATGGGTTGGAATCATGGTGGTACAAAAGAGATTCTTGAAGAGTTATACCCTGATGGCTTAGTTGAGTTGAATGACATAGCTCAATTAAAACAACAAACATTGATAATATCTAAGGAGAATTACGCAAAACCAAAGGAGAATACATTTTTATCCTCCAAGTTAATAGATTCAACTATTCAGCTTTATCAAGATCTGCTTAAAGCTTCTTCATAAGCTTTAAGTATTTTTTTTGATTGGCTTTCTAAAGAAAACTCTTCTGATACGTATTCAAATATTGAAGATTGATCAAAAAGATGCATTTTATTTACATATTTGACTATTAGTTCTTTTAGCGCAGTCTGATTGTTTGGTTCTGCCAAAAACTCTTTAGGTAGTATTTTATTCATATGACCAACATCTGTAGATATAACAGGTACCTTCATATAGAGCGCTTCTAGAGCAACACGAGGCCCACCCTCACGAAGAGATGAGACAATCAAGACCGATGCTTGTTTATAGTAGTTAACTAAATCACTTGGTGGAACTTCATCAACGATTTCTATTTTATGGCTTAATTTTAAATTTTCTATTAATTGATTGAGTGAATTCTTCTCACCACCAGAACCAATAATTAATAGCTTAGAATCAACAGCCTCCCATGATTTTATCAATTGATCAAAACCTTTGACTTTTTCTAATCTTCCAATAGCTATTGCGAACTTTGGTTTGCTATTGTCAGGTATAGAATGTTCTTTGTATGCAGGATTCCACCAATTATTAATTACAAGCGTTTTGTTTTTTATTGCCTCAATAGTTTTATCACTTACACCAATAATAATATCTGCATGCTCATATATGTTTGTTTTGCTTTTTATTCCATGAATTGTGCATGCGTATTTTGCATTTAAAATTGGTTTTATTATCTTTATTATTTGAGTTGTTTTAGAGCCATGCGTATGAATGATATGCGGATTAAACTTCTTAATTATTTTAAATAATTTATAAATATTAAAGAGCGATCTTCTACCAAAATTATTTATGCTTATTACGTTAAGATTTTGGTTGAATTGATGAGCGATTTCATTAGTTGAAATTATATACACTTCATTGTTTTCCATTTGCTTAAGAGCAAGCTCATTCACATGTTGCTCAATCCCCGCAAAATCATTACTCATAACTAGATGTAAAATGATCATAATTAATTAATGCTCTTTAATATTGAGTATGATAATTTTTCAACCTCTCTCAATACGTCAAAATATTTATTTTGTTTTTCAAGTTTATGAGTTGTAATTCCCTCACTTAAATTTGATATCGAAATATAACCAGCTCTTTTATCGTTTTTGAGTGCGTTAATATTTAATACAATTTTATTCTTCTTTTTTGATGGCATGTTTAGAAGTATAGTTTCTCCTCTTGATGACAAACATTCATACACCATGTTTACACTATCTGGAGTAACGAGCTTCATTGAAGCTTCTTTTATGTATTTTTTGAATAAATCTAAACTATCTGAATCATCAACATCAATAAAATATATATTTTTATGACTACTTGTAAGTTTTGATATTTGGATATTCATATCTTCTGGAGTTCTTCTTGAGTTAAAGATATACCATTTAATGCTGGGGTAGAGAGATACCATGTAATTAATTTGTTTTAACAATGAATCAACATCAAAATCAAAATGCTTATTATTGCCTCCAATAGCTATCATAGAGACATCCGGGTTAGTATCTATATCAAATACTGATGATAAAGATCCCTCAAAGGTAATTTTTTTATTAGTGTCAATTTTTTTATGATTGTCGTGAATAGGGATACAGATATGATCAAATCTGCTTCTTAAAAAATAGTTTGGACAAAGAATAGATATGATTTTTGTATTCCTACAAATTATTGCTAAATTAGCCATTCTTATAAATGATTTATTTCCTGCACCAATTATCAGGTCAAAGTTTTGCTCTCTTAAGTTTTCTTTATCAGTTCTAATTAACCCAAATGAAAGAAATTCTATGACTTCTAAAATAAAAGATTTTGTTACATTTTCAGTAATTGTAGTATCTCTATCTTTTGAGATTTCCTTAAGTAGGGCCTCAACTTGTTTTTCATGGCCAAGCTTGCCATCTTTTACCCATAAAATCTTCATAACTTATTATAGCTTTATATTTGACACCTAATACAGGTATCAGATAATAGCCGAATGGCAGACTACAAATCTATTTTTTTATCCGATATTCATTTGGGTTCAAAAGGTTGTCAATCTTCATATTTAAATAACTTTTTGAGAAATCATTCGTGTGAAAATTTATTTTTAGTTGGCGATATCATAGATTGTTGGAGACTGAAATCTAAGTTATATTGGCCACAATCCCATAGCGATGTTTTCAATAACTTTCTTAACAAATCAAAAGAGGGCACAAAGGTTTTCTATATTACAGGTAATCATGATGATTTTTTAAGGCTTTATCAGCCGCTAGAACTTGGAAATATAGAACTAAAAGAAGAACACGCTTATGAAACTGTAAATGGAAAAAATTTTTTAATAATTCACGGAGATCAGTTTGATGTTGTAACAAGATTTGGTAAAAAACTATCAATTCTTGGTGACAAAATTTATACACTTCTTTTATCTACAAACAAGATTCTAAATTTCTTTAGATCTCGTCTTGGTTTTGGTTATTGGTCTCTTGCAAAATATCTTAAGGACAAGGCAAAAAAAACTGTTAACAGAATGTCTGATTACGAAGAATCACTTTCAACTGAATGCAAAAGAAGAAATTTTGATGGGATTGTATGTGGGCATATTCATAAAGCAGAAATTACCAAGATAAATGGCATTGATTATCATAATTGTGGTGACTGGGTTGAGTCATGCACTGCCCTTATAGAAACAAATGAAGGTAATTTTAAAATTATTGATTGGGGAGCTGTTGAAAAGGCAGACACCAAACTTCTTTCTATAAAATAATTTTAATAATGCAGGATAATAAAAGTAATACTGCTCTAACCTTGATATCGCAATATGGAGATGAGGCAGAGGCAATAGCGATGTTAAGAGCTGCTGAATATGCAGCAGTATCTGATACAGATAGTTGGATCTATTGGGAGCAGGTCATTCTTGAAATTCAAAAACTTAATCAAAATCCATCACTGGATGGATAAGATTTGCTAAAAAGATATAATCACTACCAATATGTCTGTGAAATCTCAAATAGAGGACTTGTGCACAAAAGCTTTGAATTTTGATTTTATAAGTATCGAGAATGAAAGCCATCTTCACTCTTCATCTCAGAATGTTGAAAGTCACTTTAAACTTATCCTTGTATCTAATGATTTTTTAAATATGAGTTTAATCAAAAGACATAGGCATATTTATAAAATTTTAAATGAAATAATGCCAAAAATTCATGCACTTGCCATACATG
>Ga0213865_10000760_pt1 | contig 21585 bp, 43 predicted proteins | sample PICome_6_FD_160100 | JGI IMG/M metagenome (GOLD analysis project Ga0213865, IMG submission 160100) | Coastal seawater microbial communities near Pivers Island, North Carolina, United States - PICO282 | ecosystem: Environmental > Aquatic > Marine > Coastal | place: USA: North Carolina...
ACAACTGACTACTTGCCAGCCACCTCATTACCTAGTGGCTCGCCCAGATAGAAATCCATAGCGCGTAAACGCTGTTCTGTGTACTCGCTGTCAAAGTGGTTCAGCGCGTCATTGATTTCATTGGATACGATGCTACTTAGCTGGTAGTCGTCCATTTTGTCGTCGGCCATAAAATGCCCCTATTAGTTTGTGGCGTATTTGCCCAAGGTAGTGTTGTGGCTCATCTTAGGTTTGCGCTTCGGCGTTGCCATTGGCGCGGGACGCATGATGCCAGCCGAACCCATAGACTCATTCATAGTACCCATAGATGGCTTAGACTTTGGTAGGGGCATACCCTTTTTCTTGCCGTAGTTCATTTTTTTACAACCTTCTTTAGCTTGGATTTCATTTTAGGCTTAGTCTCCAAGCCTGTCATGCGGTCACCCTGAGACGTGTTAACGTGCTGGGGCTTCGGCTTGACATCTAGGCTGGGATTCGGGGATGGCGTAACCTTGCCCTGCAAGCAACGCTCCATATTAGAACAGCGCACAGGGTGCGCGCAAATATCACATAGGTTCATTTTTTCTTTGCCTTCTTCTTTGCTGTTTTTGCGGCCTTCTTAAACGCTGATGCTGTCGGCGCACCCTTTTCCCCGACCTTCCGCATCTTCTCGCCTGATCCAGCCGCTATGCGTTTACGTTTTGCTTGAATGTTAGCGTACAACCCCTTTGGCATCACCATTTCTCCTTGTTAGACCAAAAAGCCGCAGACATCTTGCCCTTGGCTATGTTCTTTGCGTGGCGAGCCTTGAATGACTCCCGCCTTGCCTTCTCAGATGCCGTCCTTGGTGAACTACCCGCGCCGCTAACGCCCTGCTGGCCGAAGCGGATGGTTTTCACCTTGTCACCTTCCTTCGCCACAACAACGTGCGACTTGGTGGGATGCGATGGCGTCCTCTTGGGTTTATTATAACCGCTAACTCCCGCTTTAGCTAGTCGGGGGTCTTTTGTCTTGCGTGGGGGCATTCTTTTTCCTTTTATATCGCTCTAATATATCCTATAATGCGCTTTTAACAAGGGAGCCTTGATATGTTTGAACTAACGCCAGAAATGCACCGTGAACGCATAATGCGCCGCGTAAAACAGCTTACAGAGCATTTAAGCATCGAAGAAGCAGAAGACCTTGACGAAATAATATGCGAGGCTGTTGGCATTGATACTAACGAAAGCCCTCCTTTCTATCTGTTGTTAGAGAAGGTGAGTTTTGCATGAGGGTGTCTAGCATCTGCTGGTCAACCATCTGCATCGGCGTCTTGAAGTCTTGAGTATATTTTATGTTTTGAGGTGTTAACAGGTTTCCCTTTTTATCTAACTGAGTCGAAAGCGCACCGAAAGACTCTGGGAAGAAAGTACCCTGCGGCGCAAGGTCACCCAACAGGCCGCCAATATACCCGCCTGTCTGGTCAGGCGCATACCCTCTTATCTGCCCAGAGTAAGTTGTGTGCGGGAATTGTGGGTTTTCAATTATAGGATTGTTTATATCCATTTGACCGAATGACACACCTTCCGAAAAAGTGGGAGTGTCATAAAGTTCTGGATCAGTGACAGCGCGTCTTACTGCGCCGATGTTTGGGAAACCAGCCTTTCTGGCGGTGGACTTATCCATCAAGCGGATAAACTGTTTCCTGATATCGCCAGAGGAATTATCAAGATAATTTTCTAAATCTTTTGAGTCTATGCCAACAAAATCTTCGTCTATTTTTTTCATAGCGTCATCAAACGCTTTTTTGTCCTCTTTTTTAATTTCCATATTTGGCAACATTCTGGAAACTATTTTTGTCGGCATAGTCGAGTGATCTATGGCATCCACGCCCATAACAGCATTAACGCCCACAACATCCGCGCCGCCAGCCTCATCAGAGGCTTTTTGTGCCGCATTAACAAACCTACTTACAATGTTCAGCTTACTAGCCCACAAGGCATCGTCACCCTGCGCGGCCTCACCACGCATAAATCCTGTGCCACCTTCCAAGTCAACTGGCTCTGTCAGCTTAATGTTATCAACTGACTCAACCTTGCCGCCGATTGCGCTACGGTCACTAAAAAATGGCATGAGCAACTTACCTTGAAGCGACTCAAGGTCAATTTGCCTTTTTGGCATCAGAAGCCCTGACGTGTCCTGTATTTCCATTGGGGTGTCTTCAATGCGGTACGGCATTTCAATGCCGGAGTATTTCATAGGGTCTTTTTCAGCTTTGGTCAGCTTACCACCCATAGCACCAAGCGTGGCACCGCCAGCCTGTCTAGCCGCTATACCTGCGGGGGCTAGTGGCGCGGCAACGGCGAGGGGGTCGTAGCCGAACTCATTTCCCTCATCGTCAACAAGCAAACCAGTGCCGCCAGTCGCCATATCAACGCCGGACATCACCTGCTGGTTGGCCATCTGGCGCATAGCCTCTGGCGCGGCCTTCGCGGCGTCAACTATCTGATCCGCCTCAAGGCCAAGCAAGCCGGACACCGCCTGATAGGCTGGCATATACTGCAAGCCAAACTCAGGGTCGCCGTAAACGCCCTCGGTAGTAACGGGCATCTGCGTTCCCATTGGGGCGTCAATAACATCAACATATTCGGTTGTGGGGGCTTCTAGCACCTCGCGGCGCATAGGCGAGAAAATATTGCCAAGCAACCCAAGATACGTTTCATCTTCCGGCAGGAACCCATACTCGTATTGCTGTGCCATCTAAACTACCCAATTAGTGTTCGGTTTCAAACTGCGATTGGAATTATAACCCTTTGAGTAGCCACCCGCAACCGCACCCTGCCCCGCAAAGGTCAGCACAAACGCATCCGCCACGTCAGGCGACCTCTGGCCGCGACGCTTCATCTCGTCCTTCGACTCAACCTTCAACTTGCCGGATGACAGGTATTTATACCGTATCCCCGTAATCTCAGCTATCAGCGTGTCGTCCTGTGGCACCTTGCAGTCACGCGCCTCAAACCATTCCCGCGCATTCCAGAACAACTCATCGCGCAACCGATTAAAGCGATCCTTCAAACTTGCCGACTCCGACACAGAAATGCCGACTGCTGGTAAGCCCAACTCGCGCAACCTGTCAGCAAGCCCCGCACCCAGACCAATAGCGTCAATGTATATCGCCTGTGGACGCATCCGGTACGGCACCGCGTCATGCTCGGCAAGTATAATACCCGCCAACTCCATCAAGTCTTTGCCCTGCCACGTCTTGATAGGCTCGACCATCACCTGACCCTGCCGCTTGCACAGCGCAGACCTGTCACCTCCAAAACGTGCCACGTCCAGCCCCCACTCAACCGGAGTCGTCTCAGCCATCTCAATGTCGCGCTTTACCGCATCCTCAACCAAGTGCAACGGCACAAGCACGTCATCGGACTGCGTGGGAAACTCACCCAAGACGCGCACGGCAAAGACATTGCTTTCCTCGCCGTATTTGTTCGCCATATCGGCGATAAACTTGGGGTCAACATACTCACCCTCGCGGCAAGACACGGTTATGCAGTGCCAGTTCTCGCGGTCAGAATGAAATGCGTCATAGAAGTAGCCATCAGAACGGGTCGGGTTTCCACACATTATAATTTTACTGTGGGGGGTCGATAGCGCACCCGATGCCGTCTCAAAAATGATATTAGGCACACCGGACGCCTCCTCGACCACAAACAGCATATGCGGCGAGTGGAAACCAGCTAACGCCTCTGGGTTTTCCCTGCGGCTGGTACGCGCCACGGCGAATGAATCTGACGCCCCTTTCAGGGCAATCTTGTCAGACTTGAACTCAAGCAAGTTTTTGAAGGCGGGGGGCATATCCCTAGCCCAGCGATCTATCTCAGTCCACAGCACGTCAGATAGCTGGTGTGCGCTGTTCGCCGTCACGGCAACCTTGCAGGGGTAGTGCGTCATCAGCCACCAGAGCGTCACCCACGCCTCAAACGCGGTCTTCCCGACACCGTGGCCGGATTTGATCGCAACCTTATCATGAGCCGCAATGGCCTCCAATGCCTTGCGTTGCCACTTCTGCGGCTTGGCACCCAGTATCTGCTCCACGAACAGCACAGGGTTTTCGCGTATGGCGGCTAATAATTCAACTTCGGTTTTGGTAGGGGGCATTGGTGTTTTCTCCGATGTGGGGCGACCCTTATGTTAAAAATAATGCGTTTCGTTAACATATAAACGCCGTTTTTGCAGATTATCTGCATTATCTGCGTATATTGTGCATCCTGTCCAGCCAGCGCCTCTCAGCGCGTCTGTATGCTCGCTTAATACGCCTTAGTGCGCCGCGCCTCCAGTAATAGTGTTTTCGCGCACTGGTTAATGCGTCATATTCATCGCCATTTCGCATCGGCATCCGCTTCATATGTTAGCCCTCAATCAACATCTGTATTGCATCTTCTGGAACATGCAAACCTTTCTCTCGCATTTCAACAAGGTACTCAGCCATCTCTTTCGCTGTATCAAAACTTTTGTTTTGGCTTTCTTCATCGACACGGTTAGACCAGTGACACATAAACCCGATATCAGCTTCATAGACATAGGCATCAGACATAATTACCTTGTTGTCTTTAAGGTACTTTGCCCAGAGTTCGTAGCCGCCAGCCAGCCAGAGTTCCATCTCCTTGTCAAAGGACACATCCACATCGGGTGTCAGTTCAGGAATTGGTGTACTCCATCTACAATAACTCATTTTTTTCCCGCTTCATACGTAAGCCCTCAAAATTGATGGGGGGGGTGGTAGGGGTATATATATTTTTACCCGCCCCCCGCGTGTGATCTGACGGGGGGGGTGCCAGATCTGGGGTTTTTCGCCATAATTCTTAACTTTGTCGCATAACCTCCATTATGCGTATTGGCTTTTGTTTGTTTACAATCACTTAGCTACCCTGTGGATAACTTTATGCCCGATATGCCCTATTTGCCTATTTCTTAGGCATCTCATCGTCAACCGAAATCTGGTTAACTTCCTCACCCGCGCGTACTGATTCCGCTTGTGTGTTTTCTACGGTGACAACCTCGGCGTGTTTCACCCGCGCCGCATCGTTAACCTGTTGCAATACCTTGAGGAATGAGTCACCCGCCTCAACCTTCGACTCGATGCCCATCCTGTCGCCATACACCTTCGGGATCAGCCTTGACGCTTGCCATTTCTTGTTATCCGACACCAGCCTTGCGGCCTGTGGATCAAGCATACCTGACAAAACACTGTTGTTTATCTCGTCTAGCTGGTCAGCGTAAACCATACCGCGTGACGCCATAGCGGTCATATAACGCCGTTCAAAGTCAGGATCGTCACATATCTTCCGCCAGACTGTTGTCCAGCTCGGCATATCCTTGTCTTTCGACACGTTACTGCCAGCGCGTCCTGTTGCGACACGTTCTAAGAATACTGTAAACTTTGCTTCTGGCGTTTTACGCGCTGGCATCTGGGTCATCCTCATCCAATTCAAAACTGATACCGAATGCCGTTTCTTCATCGTCAACGATGAACAACGGCTGTTTGCACTTGCTACATATCACCGCTTGTGTCTGCTCGTAACAACGACCCCTTGTTTCCTTGTCACACCAATGGCAAACCACGTAATCCTCAAAGAAGCGCACAAAATCACGCTTCTTCAAGTCAAACTTTAGCAGGTTACTCATTAGACACCTCTTTAACGGCGCATTCTGCCCCTGTGGCGGCGTATCCGGCTAAATCTACCCAGCTATCCCACCCGACAGGCTTACCCGCTTCATCAAGCGGCATATCGCCCTGATTGATAGCCTCAATCTGTCTGGCTATCTTTAGACAAGCCATAGCCAGTGCAACCTGAGTAGGCTTGACCTTCATCCCAAACACCAATGACCACATCTTAGCCACGCGCTTGTGGTTGTCATACACCGACCCATAAGCCTCACCACGGTCTCTTACTGTTGCCTTTGCTTCATCCAGCATTTCAAATCTATTCATCTTTTTTTCTTTCTTTAATTTCTAATTTACAAACAACGCACACAGCAACCTCGTCATCCTGTTTTAACTGTGCGCGACAGACGGGACAAGCACCATCTTGTAACCGCCTAGCCATTGATCCGTCACCCTTCTCAATCATGTCATCGCCCCTTCTTAAATCTAATCCTCGGCGTTTCATCATCCGGCACCTGATCCCAATCGGCAAACGCCACAGATAGAGGCTCAGTTACACCGTCATGCTCTAGCGGCCAAATCTCAACCGCCACACCCGCCTTTGTTTTTTTAATGCACACGGTCATGTTACGAACATCAATCCAGCCTTCCTTAGAGTACATGACATACTCACGGCCTTCATAAAGCATTTCTCGTGTCTCGCTTTCGCGTCCCTGCGGTGCAGGTAGCGGCTCATTAGAATGGTAATTCGTCATCAAGATGCACCTCTGCCAATGTTTTCTGTTTCGTTACGCTCTCAACCACCGCACCATCAAACATCCCCTTGATAGCGTCCAGCGTCTTTGCTTCCTCATTTTCTCGCCACGCACCGATGATGCGCCCGATCTCCGCCACAGAGTAAACGATCATGTCACGGTTATCCTTCTGCACCCGTGACACCTCAACATCTGTTTTGGCAATCGCCAGCACCTTGCCGTCCTTCATCGGTGCCTCCCAATGCTCACCAGTAAGTTCCTTCGCCCCAGCAAGCACTGCCGCCTTCTCCAGAGCCTTAATGCCTCTAATGGTCGTCTGCACTTCTTCTTCCACCGCTATCGGGTCAACCTTGTCAATCGCCGCATTCATCTTATCCATCTGCTCGTGAAAGCGATCACGCAATTCAGCCGACACAAGGTAGGGCAGTCTATCGACACCCCATCGCAGTTCCGCCTCACTCATAACCAGATCATATTGGATCAACCACTCCTGCACCTTCTTGTACGCCCTGTCCGTTGGCGCAAAGTGTTTCTTAACCAGACTCGTGTCAGGCTTCCTAGTCCTCTTTGTCTTTCTTTGATAACTCATTTCTTTTTCCCTTTCTGACTCGCTGATGTGATATGTGATGTGATTGTGACCCCTAAAGGGGGATCACATCACACACACACCACCACACGATGTGATTTCACATGTGATTTGGTGTGATTTGCAATCACATCTCAGCCCCTTTGTCCTTGATAATCCACACTTTTTTATCTTCTATGGCAATCACACGCTTGGACTGCAAAGCACTCCGTGCGTCTCTACGCTTTCCAGCGTTCACATCGGGGCATTTATTGGCGTGTGCCGCATGCCAAGCGTCCACATGAATGCTTATTTGCCCCGCATCTATGATAGCATTTTGCAGTGACTCAAGGGCGAATTGCTGATCCGTTGTTAGCGATGTTGCCCCCTTATTATTGCGCTTCTTTTCCTTGATTTCATCGGCACCGACCTCAACCATCACGACGCTCTGATCGTCGATTGTGGCGACTGGCACCATCTCAAAGTTCATATCGCCGATTGGTTCTGCATCTTTCTGCTTTTCTACCTTGAGCGTCACTATGCCATCGAAGTTAGTGACAGACATAGCCGCATCAACGCCGCCCAAGAGGCTAGACGACCCCCTCATGCCCTTCGCCGTGTCCTTACCCGCATGATGTACTGCGAGCAACGCAGAGCCTGTGTGCGCCTTTATTTGGTCACAAGCGGCAACGAACAAGCCCATATCTGTTGCGCTGTTCTCCTCACCCCCAAGCAAAGCCCTTGCCACGGTATCCACGACAACCATCGTGAACTGCTCGCCGATGCTGTCAATCGTCATCTTTAGCCGCGCAATGTCCGCCTCATCGCGGAAATTAACCGCCGTTGGCAGGATGTACAGGTTCGCCGTGTCGTGCTTGCCGTGCCACGCCTCCCACGCCTTCACGCGCTTACCCATACCGCCGACACCCTCGCCAGCTATGTACAGCACAGAGCCGCGTTTAACCGCCCTATTTTGCCACGCTAGGCCGTTTGCGATGGACAGAGCCATATCGATAGCCAGAAACGACTTACCGCTTGCTGGTGCGCCGTACATCACCGTGAAGCCGTGCAACGTGACCAGACCGTCCACCGCCCACGTCACAGGTGGCATCGCCTTTAGCTGGTTGGTCGTCATTATCTCAAACGGCACGATTTGAAAGCCGTCAGCGTCCGCAACAATCTCCTCTACCAGTTCAGGGTCTGGATTGTGGATGTCCGCCTCTGTAACCTCGCTGGCCTTGGCAACCGCCTCACCCAGAGTTTCGGCATCGTTACCCTGCGCCAGCCAGTCCACAACATCGCCCTTTGGTGGCAGATCCGACAGCCCGATCACCTTAATCTTTGATGCCCTGCCCCAGAGTGTGCGCTGAACCTTGTCAGCGTGTTGCCACCCCGCATTATCATTATCGGGCAGTATGACCACATTCCGGCCAACAAAATAATCAGCCAGTTCAGGCTTGAAATTACCTGCGCCGCCTGAGTTTGTGGTTGCAACAAACCCGATCTTGATAAGTGCGTCAGCCGCCTTCTCACCTTCCACGATGAAGATAGGCGCGTCTGGGTTCTGCATTATGCCCATTAAATTGTACGGCAGTGGCTCGACATCCTTGACTGAGTTTAGCCAGCCGCCCTTGCCGTCCGGTCTGCGCTGTCTAAACGTCTTCGGCTCATAGCGCAGAATTTGGTAACCCAGTTCGCCGTCAGCATTATAATATTCGTATATTTTGCTGATGTACTGCTTTGGTACTAAAGACTTCTGAGCCTGTCGCTGGATGCCGAACTCTTTTTCTAATGTCTCGGCAACCGACCCTGAAATAGTGACCTTGCCGTAATTCCGAACGATGTCAACTACACCGCCGCCCTCACACAATTCAAAGTCATAGTAAGTGGATTTTTGTAAGTCTAATTCTTTTGAGCCGTGCGTACCCCAGCGCAGTGTACGGCCTTTGACCGACAGCTTAGCATTCGGCTCGCCCCAGTAGTGCTTGGCGACTCGCTCGGCGTGTGCAGATATATTTGTCATTGCTAGTCCCTCTTTTCCCTTTCCCTTGTAAGCAGTGCGGCGGGAGCAAGGGAAACCCCCGCCGCACCCCTACACTAGAATAGTGGGTTAGCCGCCGCCTGTGCGGGTGGTGGTGATCCCGCAGGTGCGCTAAAACCCGCCTCTGGTGCAGGTTGGGTTGACGGCTGGGATGGAGCGACCCCGCCGTCAAACATTGCCGGACGATCAACCCACTGATTGATTGACCACTCCGGAACCTTAAATCTCAACTCGCCCTGCGGCGTGTCGATCTTCACTGTCTCTGTGCCGCCGATGGTAACCACCGGAGTCTTGCCAGCGTTTGCCGCCTGACCAGCTACAAACTGATCGTGCAACTTATCCATCGACCGCATCACTGTCTTGGCACTGTGCGAAAACTCGCGCAGTCCCAAGTCACCGCTTGCGATCTTAACGCGGAAGCACTGCTTGTGGTCATCCGATGGCTTTGGCGGCATACGCTCGCCCAAGTCAACCATCTGGAAGTCCGGTGCGCCACTGGCAAAAGACAGCCAGCCGATCTGCATGTTGTCGAAGTCCATCGCAAAGCTGATTGGAAGGGTCATTTCCGTTTCGTTCTTGACCCAGCCGGAGCCATCGTTTTCACGATCCACCTTAATTAGATCACCAGCCTTGGCATCCCATTTCACGATTGGTGTGATGTCACCACCACCAGAAGATTCAGTCTGTAATCCTAACGCCATAACATTTCCTTTTCTGTAACGTCATTGATTTTGGCTCACGATTGTGAACCCGCTAATCGGATAGAAAGCGCAGATATCCACGTCCTGTGGGTCATTGCGATCTGTCCGTCCACCCATCCTTAAGTCAAGTGGATGGGCAAAGTCAAGCCTTGCGACACAATCTGTGTATTTGCAGATCAGGTAGCAGGGCAATCCGGTCTTGCGTGTCAGCGCGTCTGCGGCCAACACCTTCGACAGTGAGATCATCACGGTCGGGTATTTGTTCATATGGAAACTGCGCGTCTTGACCTCGGCAAATCCAAGGCACTCGGCTTCTTTGAATATCGCAAAATCGAGGCGATACTGCATCGGTAGCTTTCGCAAACTGTAGCCCAAGTCTGCCACAATGTCGGCGACCTGCTGTTCGTTTTGCAAGTCTTTTGTTGTCTCGTACTTAGGACGCATCGGCCAACAACTCGCGGCACACCATCATGAATGTGTCCCAGTCCATTTCGACAGCGTAACGCCAGTCATACTTGTCTTCGCCCTTCTGGACTCCGAACTGACCCAGATCAGCCACTGCCTGTAGCGGCACACGGCAACGGATTTGCTGGCGATCATACTTATAGATCAGTGCAGGGTAGCTGTCGTGTTCGTTGTCGGCAGACCTAGCCGCCGCGCATATCTGATCCCACCACGCAGGTTGACTATTTGTTCCCTGACCATACCGTTTTAACTCCAGCATGAACGGGAACGCCTTGCCGTCCTCCCGCGTCAGATCATCCAGCCCAGCCTTCTGATACTGCCGAAGGTTCCTGTGAAACTTTATGCCCAGTGCCTCGTCAAGAGCCTTGGCAATATCGCGCTCGAACTGTGCGCCTTTCTGTCTTCCACCTCCCGCCTTCATCTAACAGACCTCCCCAGCCGCCTTGGCGACTTCCTTGAGCCGTTCATGACGCAATTCATGCAAGCCCTTTTCGATCAATTCATCGGCCAGACTGGCCATCGATCTGTGGGCTGAATACTCTAATTCGTCCTTTAATCCAGCCGTTGTGCTTGTTCTGAGCCGGAGCAAGGTTGCTTTAATTTCAGACACTTAACGTCTCCTGTAAAAATAATATGATATTTAATTACGATTATACTTGTATCACGTCAATATATATCTTATCTATAGTACATCGCTGGTACAGACCAGCATCATTTTTGGGAGGTGGCTATGTCTGGTGTTCTTAAGTTTTCCACATTAGGTGGCGGTTTGTTTTTGGAAGTTCGCGCTAATGATGGCGATGAGTGGTCGGCAGACACACGTTGCTTCCGTTTTGACGCCAACGGCAATGCAGAATATGCGCACTATGCGGATGTTGTGGCTGATGGCGGTAATGCCAGATTTTATGGTCATGTTTCTAAGTATAGTGACTGGGCAATAGCCTAGTCACTCAATCAACCAAAGGAGAATATAGAATGACTAAACAAAACACAAAAAATCATCACGCAATGTTTAGCATGATTGCTGAATACAACACGTTCAGAGATTATGTTAATCGCCCTCAAACCCAGACAAATGCGGACATTGCCGCATTCAGTGCGGTTCGCGCTTGCGGGTATTGCCTCGAAGTTGGGTTTGACCCGCAGAGCGTTATCACTGACGCACATGAGTTTGTGGATGAGTGCAAGCGTAAACTTATGGCGGAGGCTTAACAGCCCCGCCCGAAAGGGGAAAATAAATGACTCACTTTGAAATTCAATATTTTTGTAAAAGGGGTAAGTGCTTCCGCGTTGACGTATTTACCAAGCACGATAACGCCAAACACTGCTTTGAAAAGGCTTTAGATGAAGCGGTTCGCTTTCAAAAGAAATACTCTGATGATCCGCATATGAGCAATTTTATTGCCTTTGAGATTCAATTTTTAGAGTTTGACGATGAGATAGATTTTATGGCCGAAGTCAACAGGTGGTCGGCGGATAAATTGTTTCCTGAGATCGCCAGAAAGGGAGAATAAATATGGACGTGGTAAACATAAATGAATTGCTGGACGACTCAGACAAAGAAGTTCTTATGAACTTTGTGTCTGACGTGCTTCATGAGAAGGAGTATAAAACTCTGCGGCACTTCACGGTCAGCCTTCTGGCCGCGGTATATGGGGGTGAGGAAAATGCCTGAACAGAAACCATATTGGTTCGTGGTCGAGAATGCCTTCACGCCGCGTGGCGCAAAAGTCAGCCGACCATACGTTGACAAGGCTGATGCGCTTGAGGCGGCATATGCAATTCACGACAGGTTGTGGATGCCAAAAACGCGCATTCATGATGGTGAGGTATGGGTGGGCAAAGTTGTGGTTATGTCTGAGTCCCGCCTCAAACTGAACGGCTGGTACACCAAGCCTGAGAAAAAATCTAACTACGCAAATGGGAGGAAGAAACATGACATCAATCGCAGGTAACATAATAGGTTGGTTCATCATAACAGTGTTTATGATGGGCTGGTTTGACTGGGCTTGGATCTTCGGCATTGAGTCGTCACGCAGTTATACGTGGTGGTATCTCATGTCAATCTGGGGGGCAAGCTAATGTCAGATAAAGTCACAATCAAGCTCACCAAGGGTCAGGCTCACGCCACAATCGATGCGCTGATGGATTACATTTACGAACACCCAGACAGCGAACTTGAGTCTGAAAAGGTTAAGGCACTGGTTAGTGCTTACACGGAAATTCTAAATCAAACTGTGAAGGGGACAAAATAATGGACTACAAAAAATATGAAGATATTTTGCATGAGTTTGATCGTGCTATTGTCTATAACACAAAGAATAGGATGATGCGTTTCTCTATCTCTTGCTCTTTGATGCGGGTCATGCTGGCTGAGGCCAAAGAAGCTATTGAATATCATAGGGCGAGAACATCTGAGGCAATAGATGGGATTGCTCGCGCCAGACAAGATGCCCACGCTTACCGCGAACAAGTGGTGCATGAACGGCAGACAATACTTGCCCTGCGAGAACAGCTAAAGAGTGCTGAACGTAAGGCAAGCATCTGGAAAACTAAATGTGAAAACTTGAAGGGGACAAAATAATGGTCGGTAAACTCACACCGGATACAATCATATCCGCATCACGAATACCTGTATTGATGGGCGTCAGCCCATACGAAACACCAAACGAACTGATGCGTTCCATCTTAGATGCTCGTCAGGGAAAGCCGCGTCAATGGCTGGAGCAGAACGAACCTATGTTTTGGGGCGACACGCTGGAGCCAGTCATATTGGGTGAGGCCGCAAAGCGTCTGAACCTGACAGATGTGGTTCTTGACTTCGATGCGGCGGTACACCACCCATCGCTACCGCTTGCCGCCTCGCTGGATGGCAAGGGTACTGGCACCCAGATGGTCGCGCATGATCCAGCCAACGGCATCTATTGCCCACAGGGTCAACCTGTCGATATAAGCGGCGTGGGCGTCCTTGAGGCAAAGAACACCAGCGTAATAGCCGAAGACACCCCAGCACCGCACAGGGGCGTATTACAGCTACAGGCGCAGATGATGTGCGCTGGATATGAGTGGGGTTGCGTTGCCGTGTTGTATCGAGGCGGTGAGTTGCGCCTGTTCATGTATCAGGCCGATCTTGTGGTGCAGGGCAAGATTGCCAACGCAATCCGCGAGTTTGAGCGTAACATAGAGATGGGTGACTGGTATCCCGCCACCACGTCAGCAGACGCCAACGCCGCGTGGAACAATGTTGACGATGGCGCACCGCCGCTTGATCTGGATGATGTGCCGGACGCAGATTATTGGGCTGGCATCCTGATTGACGCCAAGGCGCAGAAGAAAGCCTTGGATCAGGAGATCGACATTGCTGAGACGAACCTGAAAGAGATGCTGGGCAATCATGAGGAAGGCGTTGTGACTAATGACGGCTCGCGTTATTACATCAAGTGGCCTATGCGTAAAACTCGCGCACAGCCAGCCAAGACTGTCGCCGCAAAGCCTGAGTCGGTTGTCCGGCAGAAAACCCTGACGGTGAAGGAGATGCCCAATGGCTAATCTTACAAAGGCACAGAGCGAAGTCTTGCGCTGGATTGAACGACACCAACGCAGGTACGGCTTCACGCCGTCAGTGCGCGAGATTGCGGCTGGAATGGGCAAGGGCGTCACAACCATTCAGTACCATATTCACAATCTGGTTGATCGCGGCGCAATCAAGAAGCCAGCCGGAGTGCATCGGTCTATTGAGATACAGTAAAAAAGGGGCGGGAAACCGCCCCATTATTTTATTTAATAAATAGTACATTTAGGTATTGATATCGGTGTGATATATGATTATATAATATGTATAACAAAACAAGGGAGACTTAAAAATGGTTAAATTTACTAAAGATCAAATGGAAATGCTTGTTGATTTTGCGGCGCATCAGCACCGCGCAGAGCAGTACAACAAATGGGCTTACGAGCAAGCTGACTCTGATAATATTGACTGGGACGTGTTTAACACACAAATTAATTTGAGTTTTAGCCACGCCAGTAAGGCTGTCGAGATTGCTCGTAAAATTGGCATGACTGACGATCAAATTACTCAGTGCCACGATGCTCTGGTGCGCTGGGCTGAATATCACAATGAAATGCAAAAGGCGGCGGCTTAACAGCCGCCCGAAAGGGGAATTGATATGCAGTACAAAGATTGCCCAGAGTGCCAAGGTGACGGCGAAGTAGAGACAGAGGTTGCCATTGCTGATTACCAGTGCGGCGGATACCTTCGCGGCGTCACAATAGAGTGCTATGTTTGTAGCGGGTCAGGCGAAGTTGAGGACGACATATTTGAAGATTAAAGGGTGGATGTCTGCCTTTTATAAGTGGGGTGGTCTGAGGGGTCTGCCACTCCACTAACTATTTAACTTTTGAAAAGGAAAACCAAATGAAAAAGCTACTATTAATCGGATCACTGTTAGCGTTTACACTACCAGCAAATGCTGGCGTAAATTGTAGGACTGATGCGTGGGGCAATACTACCTGCTATGGAACAGGTGACGACTCAGGTTACAGTTCAACATCAAGAACAGATGCTTGGGGCAACACTTCAACGACAGACAACAGAGGCAACACAGTAAAATGTCGCACTGATGCTTGGGGCAATACTACCTGCTATTAATCGAGACAGCGCGTCGGTGCCGCTTCATGCCCGACTCTCCCTCGACTTGCCCCCACTGCCCGAAAGCGGTGGGGGTCTTTTTTTATATATCTATGTCGTTTTTAATTAGAACACCCTGCCAGTTTGCCGACACTGGGTTGTTATTACTTGTCGAAATCGCCCTGATTTCTATGTCTGTTTTTTCGTTTATTCGTAACGGATATTCAAATTTTTCGATAAAATTACCTGATTGTAAGATTATTCTGATTTGATCTCTGAACACATTTGAGCCAAATTCTCTTGTGACAAAACGCGCTGTTAGATAGTTATTCGCTAAAGATATTCCAGCATTCATACTCGTGTCATCAAGATATAGAGTGTGACCCGCTGGCACTGTGTACACGGTCATCAGCGTCTGGTTTGAGGTTTGTGTAATCTTCGCATATACCGCGTTATCCGGCACACCCAGCGTTGCGCCACTAGCGGCAACGTATATGTCACCTGCGGCAGAACCGCCCGTGCCAGCCTCTGTGACAAATGCTCTGAATATTCTCAGGTAAGAATTAACCGTTATTTTCTGCGTCTGACCAGTGAGCGTGATGTCTTCGCTAATTTCGTTGTAATTAGCATCGAGTCCAAATATGCGTATTTCTCGCGCCCCAGTTCCTGCCGCAGTGTCTGCCGCATTGCTGGAACTGACATACCACTGAGCCGCCGATGTTGGATGCTCGTAAATGCCGCCGCCATCCCATATCGTTTCTTCAACGGAATTAACGTCTGAATTATGGCCAAACTTGTAAATAGCCGTGTGGCCTTTGACAAACCCCCGCGACACATCCAAGTTGAAAAAACTACCTGTGCTTTCTGATAAGAATCTTTCTATGGTCATGATTTTCTCCTGTTCCTTTTTGGGTTTACTTTCTCAAACCCTTTAATCCTCTTAAACCAAAGGATGCGCCGATTGAGGCAAACACCGCGTATTGAAACCAATCAGGCGTGGCTGACAACGCTTCAAATCCACGTTCAACATATATCTGGGTAAACGGAATGAAGCACATAGCAATTATGACTATGAATAAAATAGTCCACGCCTCATCTTTCCAGCTATTGTCGCTGGAGTTTGCCATTATCTTTTCCCAGCCAGCCTCATGCGTTGCGGCGACCTTCATCACCTCTGCTTCCGCTTTAGCCTTGGCGACCTTCGCCTCGCTGGTCGCCTTCTTCTCGTCTGCCTTGCCCTTGAGCCAAGAGCCAGCCAGATCGCCCACAATCGGGATCAGTGCCTGTATCATTCTTCAAAGCCTCTCTGTTTCGCCTTGCCTGTTCTTCGGTTGTCCTGTCGTTCATGTCCCACATTTGGTACATTATTTTTCATGCCCCAGCCAGACCGCAAACGCGCCTGTCATAGCACCAGTCACGGTGGCCGTCAGGGCTGTCGCCTGTGATGTCATAGACTCAGGCGGCAAATCCATAAACCAGTGCAGTGTGTCGATGTACATATACGTCATGACGAACATCATGAGTCGCGGCAGTATCTTCCATTTCAGGAATCGTTCCATTGTCAACTCAGCCATCAGCCAGCCCCCTCATACGCTCCACCAGCCGCCCTGCGCGGTTTGGTGTCTGTTTATACCACTTTGAGTCAACCATCTCGTCTGCGGCCTTGTGCCAGTCCCTAGCGTCCACGCCAGCCTTCATGCCGACAAACTTTGATAGACGTGGCCGTCCAAGCTGGAAGCACATATTTGCAATGACGTGCTGACACGTCTCTGGCAGATCATAAAAGTCGGGATACAAGACCTTGCAATCGTCCATTGTGACAGCGATGTCCAGCTCAAATAGCAAACGGACTCGCTCCGCAGTGACCTCTGTGCCGACTGGCCGACCGTGTTCTGGGTCGCCCTCGACAATCAGGTGGCCTATTCCGGTTGTTGGCAGTCCAAGGTGATCCAAATATATCTCATACTTGCACCCCTCATCTTCGGCAATCTCCTGCCTCAGTTTATCCAAGTTCATCTGTTTTTCCTCTCGCGGACGATTTGCACCGCCCTGTCCCAAGTATCCGCCTCAATATCCGGCGTCTCAAAATAGTTGGCCTTGACTCGCTTGCTCTGCTGGTTGACTTGCTCCGTGGCGAGTGCAATGCACCTCCTAGAATTAATTGCACATAATAGTAAGATATCATAATCCTGCACCGTGGGTAATGTTTTGGCCTTTGACGCGCCGTTTCCTGCCGCAAGCTGAAAATGATACCCAGATGTGCGGTTGTGCCTAACTTTTGTAAGGCTGGATGATTTCACTTGCACTCGCAAGAACTCATCATCATACCACGCGACAAGATCAACTTTGTCCTGCTGTGCCATAGAAACGCGCCAGCCTCTTTCCAGAATTGACGCCGCCGCGATATACTCACCAATCAGCCCGATTGTAGTTGACAAGATGTTACCCGCCCTTCAAATACATGACCCACAAGGTTAGACCGCCTATAGCTAAAATAGCTATTATGGCTACTGCCGCAACCGTAGCTATCTGATCCCTACGCTTTGCCTGTTCTTCAAGTGCCTTCTTTTGCTCTGCGCGTTGTCTGGCTATTTCCGCCTGTAATCGCTCCCACGCACCAGCTTTGCCATAAAGTAAAAATATACTTCTCATCTCATCGCGCAGTGTGTCAAGTTCTTCTTTGCGGAAGAACTCGTCGATCCCAGCCTGTTCGGCACCAGTGATTTTTGAGAATATGCCGTTTTTCTTACGGCTCGCGCCAAAGCTAAGTTCAGCCTCGGCCTTGGCGTATTTGGACACCTGACCCGACAGCGATGACAAGTCTTTGCCAGCCTTGATTGCAGACGATATTGCGGAACTGGCGGCACTGACTGCCGCGAATGCTGACAATGGGTCAATCATTTTATTTGCGAAGCATAACGATAATGACGACCAACAAGGTAATCATTACCGCGTCAGTTACTGGCAAGCCTATCATCAGTACACCTTTACGGTTCCGGTTTCAATATGCCTCGGCACACAATACGCCGTGGCTCTGTCCTTTGCGTCGATGTAATCAGTGTACGAATAATTGCCGTACCGCTTAGTTATTTGTGACGCAAAGTAATTACATTCAGTCAGGCTCCTAAAAAACAAATCCGCGCTTTCAAGTCTCCTGTCGTCCCCAGTCCCTAGCCAGACCAACAATAAAAATACGTGTTCCACGTCATTCGCTTTTGGCTTTTACATTCTTCCAAATGCGGATACCAAGCAGGATCAAACCACCGACTCCAAGAACCAGCGTGATCCATTCGTTCAACGCTGGTAACCAGATCGGGCTTGATATGCCAGCACCCGAAAGCGCGTAATCTACGTCTGATTCGTTCATCATTCAGCCTCTAACGCTGTGATCCGCGCTTCTAGCGCATTGATTGTTTCGCGCTGTTCTTTGATAGCCGCAGTCAGTAGCGGGATGACATCAGTGTAAGACATACCCAACACACCAGTTTCAATGTCTTGGACACTGACCGCCTCTGGCAATACTGCCTGAACGTCCTGTGCAATCAAGAATGGTCTGCGTGTTTCATTCTCATCGTTGTTATAATAACCCATAACAGTTCTGAGTGTGCTGACCTTCTCTGATGCGTTTTCAATATTCTCGACAATGGTTTTCTGTGTTTCATCTGAAATGCTGTTCCAGCTATTGCCTAGATTTGTCAGGTAAACACCATTTGTGCCAATATTTGTTGAACCTGTTCCAATATAAAAGTTACTGTCAGTGCTGGCCTTGAAACCCATAGTGACTTCAACTTGGGTTGTTTTGAACATATACAGCACTGTTGCAGTATTGGCAGGATTTGTAAGTTCTAACTTTGAGCCAGTGGCTCTTGCGCTAGTGCTTCCGATTAAAGCTGTGCCACCTGTATTTATACGCATCCGTTCCGTTGCACTTGTTCTGAAAATCATTGGCGCAGATTCTTCATTAGAAATATACATATCTGAGTTATTCAGAAATATTCCAGAGCCATCACCAGAGCCAGTTCCAGTGTTATCCGATGTTAATCTAAAACGTGGATTTGTAGTTGCGTTTACGGTCAACGCAATACCATTTGCTCCTGCTGGTGTCGTAGTACCAATGCCCACGTTGCCTGACGCAATAATAGTGTCGCCAGTGCCATCAGGATCAATGGTGATGTCGCCGTTTGTGTCGGTGCTTGAAATCGTGTTGCCGTCTAGCTTTAGATTATCCACCGCCAAAGCATCAATCGCGTCAGTGCCGTCAGCAAAGTTCTTTAGATGTGTCATCTGCTCCCGAAGCGCGTTATTGACTGCGCTTGGCAACATACCCTCTGCCACAGAAATGTCACCGATTACATCATTCGATGCGTTTGTTGCCGAATATTCGGTGAGTTTATCTTTAGCCATCTATTCAGCCTCCAACGCTGTTATACGCGCCTCTAATTCTTGGATTGTCTTAACCAACAACGGCACAAGTTTGGCTTGGTCAATTCCCTGATACACAGGATTGCCATCGTCATCTATGTCATTGTGTGTGCCTGTTACACTTTCTGGCACGACCGCCTGTGCTTCGTGGGCTAGGAAACCATCAACAACTGTGTCGGGGTCAATGATAAAGTTAAAACGCGCTGGCTTGAGTTGCTTGAGTCGTGTGGTTGCATCCCAATCGTAGGTTACGTTTTCTTTTAGGCGGTAGTCTGACGATGTAATGTAAGCTGTTGCGGTTGTCGATGTTCTAATTTCACCCACAAAGTTACCGCCGTTTTTGTAGCCAACCATAGACTGTGCGCCGCCAGAGGCTCTTGCGTGGGTAAGAAAACCGTTTGCTTCAAGGGTGTAACCATCACCACCCGCCGTTGTGGTTGCAACTAATAAAGCCCCACTGCTGGTGATACGCATACGTTCTGTGGCATCAGTGTTACATAAAAACTTTATATTTCCACTTGCTTTATTAGAAACATAAAGGTCTGTGCCACTATATCCAATACCACCGACTCCATTTACAGAATCACTATCTCGCGCATAAAAAAACGAACCACTTGCACTTGATATATCAACCGCTTTACCAAAACCGAATGAATCTACAGGAGTAGTGCCAACGCCCACGTTTCCACTGCTGTCGATGCGCATCTTCTCATCAGCAACATCAACCACATTGCTAATGTCGGTATTGTCTTTGATGTTGAAGGTGATGTTCCCAGAGCCGCCACTAGCACCACCGCCAACATAGGCAATAGCCCCACCTATGCCTGTGCCGTTTACGTCTGCACGGTTGTGGAAGCCAAGCGCACAAATGCTGTCATTGGAGGCAAATGAATTATTGATTTGTACTCCAAAATCAAAAGCTGATGTGCTGGTCGATGTCGTTTGTGTTGTCAGATGGCTGTTAGGCGAACTCGTCCCAACGCCCACGTTGCCTGACGAAATAACAGTGTTACCAGTTCCGTCAGGGTCAATCGTTACGTTGCCGTTTGTGTCGGTGCTTGAAATCGTGTTGCCATCTAGCCGCAAATTATCAACATTTAGCTGATCCGCAGATGGCGTCTCAAGCGCAACCGCGCCTGTGCTGACATTCTTTAGGTCAACCATAACCTCACGGATGGCGTTGTTAATCCCAGCAGGGCTACAGCCTTCCGATATGTCAATAGACTGGATGTCTGTGTTGTCAGCATTGGTCGCGCTGTAATCGCGCACACTGTTCTTTGCCATTAGCGTTGTCCTCTTAGCATGTCGTTTATATCATATTGAGGGGCAAGCAATCCAGACACGGCTGGCGCAGAATATTTAAGCGTAGCGGCTGGCGTTCTCATAAGCCCCCTTAATGTTCCCCGACCTGCTCCTGTGCCGTAAAGGGAACCCATAAGCAATGAGGCAGGAACTCCAAGGCCTGTCTTTAGTGGGTCTCTGACAAACTCTGACGCAAGAAATCTACCCGCAGAGCCGGAGTCAGGAACCGTTGCGCCTATGACATCTCTGGCCTCTCTGGCCAAAACTTTTTCCGGCGCAGTGGGCGGCAAGGCTTTTATTTCTTTGCGGCGCAAAAGCTGAGTAGGGGTGAACTCTCCAGCCTTGGCAACAGAAGCCTCGCTTGCCGCCTTTATGGGCTTTAAGTTTTTGAAAGCCTGATTTACTTTTTGAAGGTCTGCAACGCCCTTGTTTTGCTCTGCAATCTCGTCTCGCATTGCGGACTGCACCTGCCTCAAAGTTCGTGCCATACGCCTGTCATTTGCGCTACCCTTTGTCAGTTTGAAAATCTCTGACGACAGTTCGCTCTCTGTATCCTTTAGAAGCTGTTTAGATAACTTTCCGTCAGTTATGTTTCTGCGATAAATATCATTAAGAACATTGAGCGTGTCGCTTGCGTCCTTTGGCGGGATAAATCCCTTTTGTACGTTTTCGGAGACGATGGAATTAATCTTTGTATCAAGCGGCTCAACATCTATTGACAGCTTTGGCACTATCTCCTGATAAGCCTCGCTAACAATATCCTCTGCCGCTTCAACTGCTTGCTCACCAAAAAGGTTTTTGTCTATTTTTTTGCCCAGTGGCTTGATGGCGTTCTCAACCGCTTCCTGACTAAACCTTTGCATAGGTTTGCGCCGCGCCTCTTGTATCATTTCCTGTGCAAATGGAAGCGATATTTTTTCTTCCATAGACTTAACACGGCCACCAAATGCCTGTCCGGCAGTCAGAGGGTATCCCCTACCCATCATAGATTTTGCACCCTGAGTGATCTTAGGCATAATAGCCTGACCTACCCCGCCCATAGTGCCGCCTATCGCCAAACCAGTGCCAGCTCCCGTCA
>Ga0213865_10000761_pt1 | contig 21571 bp, 22 predicted proteins | sample PICome_6_FD_160100 | JGI IMG/M metagenome (GOLD analysis project Ga0213865, IMG submission 160100) | Coastal seawater microbial communities near Pivers Island, North Carolina, United States - PICO282 | ecosystem: Environmental > Aquatic > Marine > Coastal | place: USA: North Carolina...
GCTAAAAACAACAACAATAAATGGGATTAAGTACGATGTTCTTTTACCACTCCCGCTAACAGTTGTAAATATTCTGTCCCAACGAAAGCTCCAATTTTTTACACCTTCCATTAAACCATCTATACTCATCCATATAAAAACCGGCTTCCCAAACACATGGTCGTAAGGCACAAATCCCCAAAATCTACTATCAATAGAATTATGTCTATTGTCTCCCATCATCCAGTAATAGTCTTGCCTGAATGTATATGAGGTTGTAGGGACATTGTCAATTAAAATTTCATTTCCTCTAGTTACTACATTGTGCCCCTCATATTCTGAAATGGCACGTTTATATAAGGCTATATTTTCTGTGTTCAATTGAACAGTTGCTCCTTTTTTAGGTATATAAACTGGTCCAAAATTGTCAATATTCCAACTATAATTTGGATCTCTTGGGAATATATCTTCTTGAAAACCCTTTTCTTTTTTTATTGGAATTATCTCTGCAACCTCTGGATGCGCTTTTAATCTGGTAATTGCCCCATCTGTTGCAGCTGGTATTCTGTAATATCCTTCCTGAGTTCCATAACCCAATCCATCAGTGATATCATGTTTATCTAAAATATCATAAATTCTCGAAGGCTGAAGGTTTCTCTTAAACCTTATATCATATGAAAATTGAATATGTGATCGAGGAGGTAATTTATTCTGCTCACTATCAATGAACACATATCCATCTCTAATTTCTAATGTGTCTCCAGCAACACCTACACAACGTTTAACCAAATTAGTCTTTTTATCTATAGGTTTGTAATAATTACGATCTGGTTTAAATTTATTCATATCCAGAAGTGTATCAGCCGGTTGATTGAATACCACTATATCATTTCGCTCAATTTTTTCAAAACCAGGTAACCTAAAATAGGGTAGCTGAAGTTTGTTAAGTAAACTGGTATTTCTATCCTCAAATTTATCACTAAACAAATATGATTTCTTCTTTAAAACCGGAATTGTATCATGAACCATTGGCGTTGCAACAGTTGTCATAGGTGCCCTTGCACCGTAGTGAATTTTACTAACGATAAGGAAATCTCCTATTAGTAATGACTTTTCTAATGATGATGATGGAATAACAAATGGCTGAAAAAAATAAGTATGTACAATTGTTGCGGCTACTATGGCAAAAAGTATGGATGTAATCCACTCACCTGACGATGTTTTGGGTTTTAGCCTTCTGTTTTCAATATATGTTACATCTTCAACATAATTAAGGTAAAATAGATAAAACCCTAACGTTACTATACAAATAAGAGCATCTTTCTTAGTGTCTTTACCAAAACTACGTGCAGTTTCTACCCAAACTGCAGGTATCATTATTAGGTTTACTATTGGTAAGAACATTAATATTATCCACCACCAGGGACGGCTAATTATTTTCATCAATATCACCCCATTATATATTGGTAAAAAAGCTTCCCAAGCTTTTCTCCCTGTTTTAGTATATAATTTCCATGTGCCAAGCCCATGAATTATTTGTATAACTATTAAAAAGATGAACCACTGTGTCCAGGTCATAATATTATGTTTAGTCTAATAGGTTGAAAAATATTTTAAAATGTTTCAATTCAAAGTTTAATTAACCAATGTTTAACACATCTTTCATTGTATAAACACCTTTTTTGTCTCTAATCCATTCTGCCGCAATTACAGCACCTAAGGCAAATCCTTGTCTATTATGAGCAGTATGCTTAATATTAATTGAATCTATTTTAGAATCATAGGATATTTCGTGCGTACCAGGAACATCTATAATTCTTTTAGCGTTTATATGAATTTCATTGGCTTCAGGCTTTTCTATTGTCCAATTTTTATAATGCGTTTTATCAATAATTTGCTCCGCAAGTGTAATTGCTGTGCCACTTGGTGCATCTAATTTTTGAGTATGGTGTATTTCTTCCATAGATACGGAATAATCATTAAGTCCTCCCATTAATTCGATTAATACTTTATTGAGCTCAAAAAATATGTTCACTCCTAAACTGAAATTAGACGCATATAAGAATGTTCCATTTTTTTTATTACAATAATCTACTATTGATTCATAGTCTTCAAGCCAACCAGTTGTCCCGGAAATTACAGGTATATTAGCATCTAGAGCTTTTGTTATATTCCTTACTGCTGCACTTGGAACGCTAAAATCTATGGCAACATCGCAATTTGAAAAATCAAATTTATCTTCCGGTTCGGAAATTTTTAATATTATATGATGATTTCGATCAATGGCAATTTTTTCAATACTTTTACCCATTCTGCCATATCCGAGTAATGCAATATTCATATTCTAAAATTTAAAATTTACAGTTACTCCTAAATCCGAACTATTCTCCATTTTATTATATTGGTAATGTGGCCTCAATGATAAATTTTCATCAACATTAAATTGAAGTAGATGTGCATCAACATTTGCATCTATAATGTTCAATGCGTATAAACCTATAGTGATTAATAAAGAGACCTCCTTATTTCGCCGGAATTGTTCTTGAGCACGTATAAGTCCGTCATCAGAGATTTGAGGAGTTGAGCCATCTCCATAAAACTCGTCATCAGTAAAACCAGCTAATCTACGTTTATATGCATCACGTAACCTATCGAACTGCTTATCATTTCTAACATAAAAGTAAACGCCTGTACCAATAGCTCCCCAAACAATTGGGATTTTCCAGTATTTTTTATTGTAAGCTTGTCCTAATCCTGGTAATATTGCCGAATAAAAGGCTGCTCTAGACGGACTCAGAGGATCAATTGGTGTTGTTTCAACTATACTTTGATTAATTTGAACGAGATCTTTGTCTAATCCAATGTTTGCGCTGTCCTTTTCCTTTTGAGAAAATAATAGGCAGACTGAAAATAAGCACAGGCAAAGTGTATATAAATGCTTATTTAGCACGTTGAACTAATTTTTTTATTCTATTAAAATCTTCTTCTGAATGAAATGGTATAGTAATTTTACCACTGCCATTTTTGGCTAGTTTAACATCTATTTTATGACCAAAATATTCAGAGAAATCTTTAATTCCTTTCTTAATAAACTTAGGCATTTCAGAAGTTGACTCTTCTTTTTTGTCGTCTTGTGGACCATTTAAGTTTTTTACCAATTGCTCTGTCGCTCTTACTGAAAGTTTGTTGGAGATAACTTTTTCATAAATTTCAAGCTGGTCTATTTGGCTTTCAATATTAACCATAGCTCTACCGTGGCCCATGCTAATAAAACCATCACGCATTCCAGTTTGAATAATTGGATCTAGTTTTAATAGGCGCAAGTAGTTTGCTATTGTGGAGCGTTTTTTTCCAACACGCTCACTCATTTGTTCTTGGGTAAGATTGATTTCGTCAATTAATCGTTGGTAGGATAAAGCAATTTCAATTGGATCTAAGTCTTGTCTTTGAATGTTTTCAACCAAAGCCATTTCTAAAGACTCTTGATCGTTCGCAATTCTAATATATGCTGGAATTGTCTTTAACCCAATTAGTCTAGAGGCTCTATATCGTCTTTCACCAGATACAAGTTGATATTTGTTAAACGCTAATTTTCTAACCGTAATGGGCTGAATCACACCTAGTTCCCTAATAGAGGAAGCCAATTCTCTTAAGGGCTCTTCGTTAAAATTAGTTCTAGGTTGAAATGGATTTACCTCAATACTTTCTATATCTAATTCTACAATATTACCGACAACCTTATCCGCATTTTTATCCTCTGTAGAATTAATATCATTATCTGGATCCTTCAATAAGGCAGAAAGTCCTCTTCCTAAAGCTTGTTTTTTAGTTGCTTTCGCCATATACTTCATTTTTATTAATCAACTCTTTGGCTAAACTCAAATAGTTTGATGCTCCCTTACTGCTAATGTCATAATTTATAATGCTTTCACCGTAGCTAGGGGCTTCACCTAATCTTACATTTCGTTGAATAATAGTTTCAAATACCATATTACTAAAATGTTTTTGTACCTCTTCAACCACTTGATTAGAAAGCCTCAGGCGAGAATCAAACATGGTTAATAACATACCTTCTATATCTAACGCTTCATTGTGTATTTTCTGTACACTTTTAATAGTATTTAACAGTTTACCAAGACCTTCAAGTGCAAAATATTCGCACTGAATCGGTATTATGACTGAATCTGAAGCAGTTAACGCATTTAAAGTTAATAATCCTAAGGAAGGTGCACAATCAATTAAAATATAATCGTAATCTGATTTGATATCTGCAATCGCCTTTTTTAGCATGTACTCACGCTCATCTTTGTCAACTAGTTCAATTTCTATTGCAACTAGATCAATATGCGCTGGTATAATATCAACGTTTGGTGCATTTGATTTTACAATGGTATCTTTTGCTGATTGTGTATGCTCGAGCACTTGATAAGAACCAATTTTAACAGCATCTACATTTACGCCTAAACCAGAACTGGCATTGGCTTGAGGATCTGCGTCAATAAGTAGGACTTTCTTTTCTAATACACCAAGTGAGGCCGCTAAATTAACCGATGTTGTGGTTTTGCCGACACCTCCTTTTTGGTTAGCAATTGCAATGATTTTACCCATTAAATGATTTGGTTTTAATAGGGTTTAAAAATACAATTAATTATGGGTTTTGAAAACGGAAGTTGTTAACAGGTTATCCTTTATTTTTTTGAATAATTTACAATTGTTAAGCTATTAATATCTCTAAAATTTGAATTGCAGCTTCACTTATCTTAGTTCCTGGTCCAAATACAGCTACTGCACCGGTATCGAATAAAAATTGGTAGTCTTGCTTAGGGATTACACCTCCAACAATAACCATAATATCATCTCTTCCGTAAGATTTCAATTCTTCAATAACTTGAGGGACTAGTGTTTTGTGGCCAGCTGCCAACGAAGAAACTCCAAGTATATGTACATCATTTTCTACCGCTTGCTTTGCTGCTTCTTTTGGTGTTTGAAAGAGAGGGCCAATATCTACATCAAAGCCAACATCAGCATAGCCTGTTGCCACTACTTTAGCACCTCTATCATGACCGTCTTGTCCCATTTTGGCAATCATAATACGAGGTCTGCGACCGTCTTGCTCAGCAAACTTATCAGCTAATTCCCTTGCTTTTTTAAAGCTTCTATCATCTTTGATTTCTTTACTATACACTCCTGAAAAAGATTTAATTTGTGCTTTGTAACGTCCAAATTCTGCTTCTAGCGCATCACTTATTTCACCTAAAGTTGCGCGTTTTCTTGCTGCATCTACTGCCAAATCTAGTAAATTTTCATGTCCTGTTTTAGCAGCTTCAGTTAATTTTTTCAATGCAGTTTCAACATCTTTCCTATTACGCTCTGCCTTTAACTTATCTAATCGTTCTATTTGTTGATTTCTAACAGTCTGATTATCTACTTCTAAAATATGCAGCGGGTCCTCTTGTTCTAACTGATATGCATTAACACCTACGATTATATCTTGTCCAGAATCTATTCTAGCCTGTTTTCTAGCAGCGGCTTCTTCAATTCTAAGTTTTGGAATACCTGCTTCAATAGCCTTAGTCATTCCGCCTAATTCTTCAACTTCTTCAATAAGTTTCCAAGCTTTATGGGCAATTTCATTGGTTAGACTTTCTACGTAATAACTTCCAGCCCAGGGATCTACAGTTTTGGTTATATGTGTTTCTTCCTGCAGATAAATCTGTGTATTTCTTGCTATCCTCGCAGAGAAATCGGTAGGTAGTGCAATCGCTTCGTCTAATGCATTGGTGTGTAAACTTTGTGTACCACCAAATGCAGCAGCCACAGCCTCAATACAAGTTCTTGCCACATTGTTAAAAGGGTCTTGTTCTGTTAAGCTCCAACCGGATGTTTGACTGTGTGTACGCAATGTCAATGATTTTGGGTTCTTGGGTTTGAATTGTTTTACCAATTTAGCCCATAGCATACGCGCTGCACGCATTTTTGCTATTTCCATAAAGTGATTCATTCCTATAGCCCAGAAGAATGAAAGTCTAGGAGCAAAGGTATCTATATCCATACCAGCTTCCAGTCCTTTTCTTATATATTCCAGTCCGTCAGCAAGCGTATAGGCTAATTCAATGTCACAAGTCGCTCCAGCTTCTTGCATGTGGTAGCCAGATATACTTATACTATTAAATCGAGGCATATTTTGACTAGTATATTCAAAAATGTCTGATATAATTTTCATGGATGGTTTAGGGGGGTAAATGTAGGTGTTTCGTACCATGAATTCCTTAAGGATATCATTTTGAATAGTACCTGCTAATTGTTCCGGTTTAACACCTTGCTCTTCTGCTGTGACAATATAAAAGGCCATAATTGGTAAAACAGCACCATTCATTGTCATCGACACAGACATTTTACTTAGAGGGATTTGGTCGAAAAGAACTTTCATGTCTTCAACCGAGTCTATGGCTACACCAGCCTTGCCAACATCACCTACAACACGTTCATGGTCAGAATCATAACCTCTATGGGTTGCTAAATCAAATGCAACGGACAATCCTTTTTGGCCAGCAGCTAAATTTCGTCTGTAAAATGCATTGCTTTCTTCGGCAGTAGAGAACCCAGCATATTGTCTTATGGTCCAAGGTCGTCTTACATACATTGTTGAATATGGACCGCGCAGATTAGGTGCGATACCAGCAACGTAATCAAGATGTTTAAAATCCTTAATATCCTCTTTAGAATAGGTCGATTTTACATCAATATTTTCCGCGGTTTTGAATGTTGACACATCTGAATTCGTGCCCTGAGGAACTCTTTTTTTAAGATTGATATGCTGTATGTTTTTTCTGCTCATTATTGTGAAATTTTAGATAAAAATACACTATAGATTTTATCAATACCAATAATTATTCTTTATTTAATCTACTGATTTCCAATTTTTCAGATAATCTTTTCTCAATAATTGGTTCAATCAAAGTTTTTCTCGATACTTTAGATAAGAAAGGACTTTTTTCAAGATTATCTTTCATTTTATCGTTAGTGTTTGGGTGCTTATTTGTACCTAATAAAACAAGTTTTCCAAAATCAAAATCTTCTTGTTCTTGTTTTGCACTATCTTTTATTTTCCTTTGAATAGTACCTGATTTTAATTGTGTTAAAAACCCTCCATTGCTTTCAATCTCCTTGAAAAGATTAATAGCTTTATCACCCATTTGATTGGTTAATGATTCAATATAGTAAGCGCCGTCAGAAGGATTATTTACCTTATCTAAGTAGCTCTCCTTTTTAATTACCAATAATTGATTTCTTGAAATTCTATTACCAAACTCATTAGATTCATGATATAGGCTGTCATATGGTAAATTATAGATTACATCAGCACCACCTAAAATAGCACTCATGCATTCTGTTGTGGTACGTAACAAATTCACGTTATAATCGTAAATTGTTTTGTTACGTTTACTAGGAGTTGCCAATATGGTGCAACTAGTATTTACATTATACTCTGTTGCTAAAACAGACCATATTTCACGTAAGGCTCTGAGCTTAGCGATCTCAAAGAAATAATTAGAACCAACACTTACTTTAAATATAAGTTGAAGTGATTTTTTCGCATCCGAATCAAGAATAGTATCAAAATGATTTAAATATTCGTTTGCGTGTGATAATGCATAAGCTAATTGTTGAATATTATTTGCACCTGCATTTTGATACAAACTCAAATCAACTGTAATTTGATTTGTAGCTTTAACAATGGATTCAAATTTGATATGGTCTGCCTTTAGAGACTCAAACCAGTTCCCTGTTTTTGATAAATTCCCGATGATATCATTAAGGAATACAATAGTGCTCCCTAACTTGCTGAAATATTTTTGAACAAAGTCGTTGGATAAAAATCTAGTTTTAATAAAGATTGGAATGTTTATGGTATCTAGACCTTGCAATAGTTCAACAACATCCGTTGATTCGTTCTTAATTTCTACAATGAGACTTTCAGCTCCTCTTTTAATTGCGTCCTTGGCAGTTTTATTAGCCTCAATCGTCTCTTTTACAACGATGTGTTGACAAATCATCCAATTAGTTGCTTGACTTAATGATACTTCGGGTAACTCACTTAATTCATCTGAGTGATAAAATGGTTTAACATCTATACCATCGTTAGTATTCCAGATCAGAGTATCATTATAATCAGCGCCTTTGAGGTCTACTTGTATTTTTTGTTTCCAAGCCTTTGAGGATACTCCCTCAAACTCATTAAATAACGTCTTATTCATCTGGGTTGTTTTTTGCTATGCTATCTTCGTATTCTATGATATAAATATCTTCATTTGGTTTTTTCATATTATAGGTTTCTCTGGCCATGCGTTCAACACCTTCTTCGGTACTTAACTCTTTAATAGCTTTATTGTCTTTAGCCATTTCATTTTTATAGTGCTGCTTCTGATATTCTAATTCTTTAATATCCGTATTTAATTCATGGTGAAACAACCAAGAATGGGCGTCAAAGAATAGCATCCATATTGCGAAACCTAATAATACAATGAAGTATATATTTTTAAATGGTTTGAAGTATTTAGATTTGAGTTTTGCCATTACAATTTATCGTTAATTATAGTTTTAACAATATCTACTGCTACTGTGTTGTATCTGTTGTTAGGGATTATTATGTCTGCATATTTCTTCATTGGTTCAATAAACTGCTCATGCATTGGCTTTAACGTGTTTTGATAACGCGATAAAACCTCTTCAATGTCCCTACCACGCTCACTTATGTCACGCTTAAGCCTACGGATTAATCGTTCGTCTGAATCTGCATGTACATATATTTTAATATCAAATAAATCACGTAATTCTTTGTTGGTAAGTATTAATATACCTTCTACAATTATAACTTTTCTGGGATGCGTGTTTACAGTATCTCCTGTTCTATTGTGCTTAACAAATGAATAAATAGGCTGCTGAATTGTTTTGCCAGCTTTAAGTTGTTTTAAATGGTCTACCAACAAATCAAAATCGATTGATCTTGGGTGGTCAAAATTAATTTTAACACGCTCATCATAACTAAGGTGAGAGGTGTCTTTGTAATAGGAATCTTGAGAGATAATACCAACTTCGCCTTCAGGTAATTCTTTTAATATCGTGTCTACTACTGTAGTTTTACCACAGCCAGTTCCACCGGCAATTCCAATTATTAGCATTAAATAAAATTATTAAATTAGTAAAGCACAAAGTTAGGTATTTAGGGATATATTATAATGACAAATGTCACTTCTTGAATAGTAATATAATATTTTTTATTCTCTCAATAATTTTACAATTCCTAAATTTTCAATTCCTACATAAATATAGCCATCAGGCCCTTGTTCTATACTTCTAATTCTTCCTAAACCATCTAAGAGTCGCTCTTCTTTAATTATTTTCCCATTTTTAAGTGTACACATATTAAGATATTGAAATTTTAATGAGCCTATCAATAAATTGCCATTCCAGTTACCATATTTATCACTATTTATAAAAGCCATCCCACTTGGTGCTATTGACGGGTCCCAATAATGAAAAGGTTGCTCCATACCCTCTTTTTCAGTAATATCAGTGAATTTTGTTCCACTATAATTTACACCGTAGCTGATAAGGGGCCATCCATAATTTTTACCCTTGTTAATAATATTAATTTCATCACCACCTTTCGGTCCATGTTCATGGGTCCAAATTTTTTTAGTTTCGGGATGTAGCGTCATACCTTGAGGGTTTCTGTGGCCATAAGAATAAATGGCTTTTTTAGCATTATATGAATTAATAAATGGATTGTCTATAGGTATGGAACCATTATCGTTTATTCGGTATACCTTACCACAATCCCTTGTTATATCTTGAGGATTAACGTCTCTATTACCTCTATCACCAATTGTGAAGTATAAATAACCCTCGCTGTCAAAAATAAGTCGAGATCCAAAATGCTGTCCAGCTGACGAATTTGGTTCAGCTTTATAGAGAACTTCGAAATTAATAAGTGTTTTGTTACTAAGTTTCGCTCTTGCTATAGTTGTGTTTCCTCCATTTCCTTTACCTATGGATGAAGCATATGAGAAATATATCCATCCATTATTTTTATAGTAAGGGTGTAATATAATATCCATTAAACCTCCCTGGCCACGGACATATATATCAGGTAATCCTGAAATTTCAATCTTCTCACCATTTTTAAAATGAACTAGTTGTCCTGCTCTTTCATTTATAAGCATTGATCCGTCAGGTAAAAAAGTAAAGCCCCAAGGAATGGTTAAATCAGATACTACCACTTTGTGGCTATTTTCATTGTTTTTTGGATTCTTATCTTGAGCACAAGCAATGGTACTTATTAGTATTAAAGCCAGAATTAATGGTTTGAATCTCATCATTTAATTTATTCTTAAATTAATTTCTAAAGTTAGATAATTGTTGTTGGATTATAAAGAAAAATAATATATTTGCAATCCAAATTTGATGACCATTTTTCGGGGTGTAGCGTAGCCCGGTTATCGCGCCGCGTTTGGGACGCGGAGGTCGCAGGTTCGAATCCTGCCACCCCGACTTAAAAGAAAAAGCTCAGCAACATCTGAGTTTTTTTTATTCTATTTTTTTAAAGTGTCTAATTGTAAAGTAGTCAATATTAAAAATCACATTATTTAGGAGGGCTAAATTGTCAAATTTTATTTTAATAATTTATAATAGAAGTCATATAGAACCTTGTTTATTTTAAAAAGGTGTATTAGTTTAAATAAAAATTGGTTGCAACTTATTCAAGTTCTAAATTTTGCCTTTAGTCTGAATTGAAAATAAGATAAAATATTTTTATTTGGACGTGTTACAGATAATCAATTAATGGAGTCTTTTAGCCGAATATATTAATAACATGAGAATAATATTATTAGTTTTATTTTTTAGAAAATAATTTATGTTGACATTTATTGTTCCAGTTAAGAGTGAGAGAGTGTCTAGTGATTGGCCTAGTTTTTGTAAATTATTTGAGGCTACATTAAAATCTATATGTAATCAGACGGATCAAGACTTTAAAGTTGTGGCAGTTTGCCATGAAATACCTGTATTAGACTTTACTCACAAAAATATTCATTTTGTTCAAGTCGAATTTGAACCTCCTATCAAGGGAGAAAAAGAAAGCAATAAAAATATAAACATAAGAAGAGAAATTGACAAGGGCAAAAAGCTTAAAATTGGTGCTGCTTATGCCTTAGAAAATTTCAATACGGATTATATAATGACTGTTGATTCAGACGATTATATAAGTAATCGAATAGCGGCTCATATTAATCAAAGTAAAAATGATGTTCCTGGTTGGTACATAAAAAGAGGTTTTATTCACATGGACGGTAGAAACTTTTTAATATCAACACGTAAGTTCAGTTATTTATGTGGAAGTTCTGTAATTGTAAAGCCTAATTATTTAAAGTATTTCTTTGAAGTAGATCCAATTTTATATTTTGATCATAGGTTGACTGTCCTTAATAATGACATTAATCTTTCTGTTCTTCCATTTTATGGGGGTATTTATAGCGTAGCCAACGGAGAAAATCATCTCATGAATGATTCAAATATAAAGAAATTTAATAATCGTAAAGGTTGGTTACGTACAAGTGCACTTAAAAGAATAGTTCATAGAATTAGCACATACAGATTCAAGTTTATCACAGAAAAAATAAGAAATGAATTTAGTTTTAATAACTAATTCATTCAAGTTAGCTTTTCTTCTAAAATTGTTAAATTGTTTTGAACTGTAATGGTTGGGTTTTTATTCTATCCTGACATAATTTTCAGAGTAAATACGATTACCATCTTCATCAATTTCAATTTGCTCAAAGCGATCTGGCCCTATTATAAATTGAAACACAAATTCTTGTTGCTCTTCAATTACCTCATTCATAAACGCTGATCCAAATTCTAGAATTTCAGTAAGAACTTCGTCATCATAGGTGTAAGAACCATACCCAAAAAATTCAATTGAATCTGTTTTTAGCAGTTTGCACCACATTACTTTCGTGTCAGTGTACATTTTAATCTGTCTTGATAGAGTATTGTTTTCGAATGAATCTACAACAACATTATCTTGATAGTTATAAAACCCTTTTAACTCCCAAGCACCTTTAAGTCCGTTTTTTATGGTAACTATAGCTTCTGTATTTTCTATGGTATCTGAAGTACTTTCTGCATTATCCCTGCATGAAGATATAAACACAAAAAGGAGGCAAATAATGATAAACTTAATTTTCATGATCCTGATGATTTAGCTGTTAAACCCTTATAAATTACAAAAATAAACACAGAATTATGTGGTATTTTTCAATTTTATAATGGCATAGGTAGTGTTAATAACTTCTGTGTAAGGATTTAGACAAAAATCCTACTTTTGCTAAACAGTAAAATAAACGAATATATGTCTGATACGATAGAAAAAGTTAAATGCCTAATCATAGGTTCTGGACCTGCAGGTTACACAGCTGCCATTTATGCATCTAGAGCAAATATGGAACCTGTTTTATATCAAGGAGAGCAACCTGGTGGACAATTAACGACAACGAATGATGTGGAGAATTTTCCAGGTTATCCAGATGGGATAACTGGTCCTGAAATGATGATTCAACTTCAAAAGCAAGCTGAACGATTTGGGACAGATGTACGCTATGGTTGGATAACAAAAGTTGATTTTTCTGGAGATGTACACAAGGTTTGGGTAAATGATGAAAAAGAAATCCACGCATCTACAATAATTATATCTACAGGAGCATCTGCAAAATACTTAGGATTACCTTCTGAACAGAAATACCTTCGATTGGGTGGTGGTGTATCTGCTTGTGCTGTTTGTGACGGTTTCTTTTACAGAAACCAAGAGGTTGTCATTGTTGGGGCAGGAGATTCAGCTTGTGAGGAAGCACATTATCTATCAAATCTTTGTAAAAAGGTGACAATGCTTGTTAGACGTCATGAATTTAGAGCATCTAAAATAATGGAATCACGTGTTAGAAATACAGAGAATATTGAAATTTTATTGAATACTGAAACGGTAGAAGTTTTAGGTGATGGACAGGTTGTTACAGGAGTAAGAGCTAAGAATAAAGTTTCAGGAGAAGTTTTTGATATTCCTGCGACTGGATTTTTTGTTGCGATTGGTCACAAACCAAATACCGATATTTTCAAAGAATATTTAGACTTAGATGAAACAGGTTATATAATAAACGCAGAACCTGGTACTAGTAAAACAAATATAGAAGGTGTATTTGTTAGTGGTGATGCGGCGGACCATGTTTATAGACAGGCTATAACCGCTGCAGGCACAGGTTGTATGGCCGCACTAGATGCAGAGCGCTACTTGGCAGCAAAAGAAGCAGATTTTGAAGTCTCGACATCAACATATAATTAGAAATTATAATACTAATAATGAAAAAGCCGAAGTTTTGACTTTGGCTTTTTTATTTAAATGTAATTATTTATCGCTTTTTCTTTTGGAGTTTAGCTGTGTCTTCAAATTTAGTTATTGTAACTGCAGGATTACCATATAAATAAATTTCACTATTGCCTGATGCACCGATTGTAATATTCTCTTCAACAGAAATTGTGATATCGCTATTGTCCATTAAACTAGCTTCAACATTTTTAACATCAAATTTTATACCTGTAAAGTTTGAAAAATTATCAACGCGAATTATTGAAGTATCAGAAACACCTTCAATTGCGGCGTCAGAACGTTGAGATAGATCAAAATCTGCAATCCTACTTTTAATTAAGGCATCTAATTTACTGGTATCACTTAACTCAACTTTTGTAGAATCTGATGTTAGGTTTAATCTTGTTTTTGACTTGCCGTAACTTTTATAATCAAAAGATCTAGAATTTATATTTAAATATGCTCTAGAATTATCTGATGTTTTTAAAGTAACATCACTAAGTTCCATTGAGGTTAAAGACCTGATCTCGCCATTTCCTTTAACTTCAATATTTTGAAGTGCATCACCATAATTCACAGTAATACTCAGTTTCTTTTTTGATGCAATCCTCCTTGTTTGTATAAATGAAAGTGTACCATCTTTAACTGAAATCTGTATAACATCATGTAAATTATCATCTACTTCAATCTGTACTGAAGGTTTACTGTTGTATACTACTTCAATTGCAAAATCGCCATTGACAATTAAAGTTTCAAAATCCTCAATAAAAGTCTGCTTAATGGTGACATTTCGATCACCTTTTATTTTTTCAGTTGATTGAGAAAATGCTCCAGGTACAATCGCAATCATGAGCATAAAAACTAGTAGTTGTTTTTTCATTTAATCTATATTATTAAATGCTATTAAGACCCAAAGTTAATTTTTTGGTCACTTTTATAGCTGTTTAACAAATATATACAAAAACCATCCCAAACTCTATTATTGAGTTTAAAATGGTCTTTAACTGATTGGTTGTAAAATACTTAAGCGTTTAAAGTAATTAACCAATAACACTTTATTTGATTGATTTATTGTTTGATTACACTACCTGATGAACTATCAGATTTCTCGACTTTCTCTGGATTGCCAGAATACCTAATATCTCCACCACTTGTGGCTCTAGCTGTTAATTCTTTAGAAGTATTAACAGAGATGTCTGCGCCACTAGTTGCCTTAACTCTAGTTTTTACTGCTATAAGGTTAGATGCTCTGATATCACTTCCACTTGTGGCTTCCGCTATCAGAACTTTGGTTGTACCACTAAGTATAATGTCGCTACCGCTTGTAGAATGACAGTTTAAGGATTCTGTTTTAACATCTATTCTTATATCACTACCACTGGTAGAATTTAATTCTAGTTCGTCAACTTCAATCACATTTGTAGATCTAACGTCGCTACCACTAGTTGCTTTTATAGCTTCAAGATCTGTGATTCCAAGTAATATTTTTCTAGAGGATGCATGTCTGATATTTTCAGTGGTGTAAATTTTTAAAACATTATTTTCTACCTCTGTCATTATAAATTCATGCAGATTTTCATCTGCTTCAACTGTTAGACCTACAGAATTGCCTTGTGTTATATAAAGATCTAACCCTTGACTAACCTTAATACTCTTAAAGTCATCTGAGATATTTCTATCTGAACTGATAACTTTACCATTTCCATCGACTCCTGTGCCGAAGTTTGTGTCAATGATACAGGATACCATTAATAAACTAATGATGCTTGTAATAATAATTCTTACTAATGTGCTCATGATTTTTTTTTGATTGAAAATTGATTTAGTAAAATCGTTTTTTGATTGATTGATAGTTCAAATTTATGATGAAGGTTCTTTAGATTGAATTAAATAAGCCTGAATTGTCAATAATTGTGTCTCAATTGTCATTTACTTCAATATTAACACCTTCTTCTTCTTCATTGATTTGAATACTTACGTCTGGTTTTTCTTCTGTAATAATTTGGTTATTATCTGAGTTTGTCTCATCTAAATTTTCATCTTCTTCTTCAATCTCACAATCTAAACATTCAGTACCATCTTCAATAATTTTTAAATACTGTTCTTCCATTCCGTTATCTAAAATATCATTGTAATAACTTGAATTTCTGTGAAAACTATAGGTGTTATCATCTGCATAAATAACTGTACCCTCAGGAACATATAATATCACCATTACTTCTTGTTCGCTGAATTTATTTTCAATATCAGTTGTTAAATAAGAACTAAGGTCTAGTTTTCCATCATTTAGCGCATAGCTATAATTGATGTTTTTAGCTCTATTTCGTGCGATGTCATAACTGCTTCCTCGAGATTGTTTTTCAATAACCATAGAGGCTAACGAATCTTTGGTAGATCTCACTACCAATCTAATATTTGAGGATATAATAGTGCGACCATTTTCATCTTCCACAAGTCTATAATTATTGTTGCGTCTGTAATAGTATCCATCGTAATTACTATCACTTACCATATTAATTTTTAAGGTGTCATTAGCAGTAACATCTAATTGTTCTTTTACCATAAATTTTGCATCAAAGGCATGTTCAGTGGCCTGTTTTACTCCGATAACAAATAATCCGATTATTGCCATGAGCCAGATACCAAGTAATGTAAACTTGGCAATATTCCCTATAGACTTTAAGTTATTTACTAGGATTTTAAGACCTAAGTAAAACACAAAAAAGAATGGAATACCAATGGCAAAGAATATAAGCATAGATATTAACCATAGAGGAATATTGGCTGAGTTTGCAGCATCAATAAAATCCATACCAGGGAAATGTACAGCATCAGTTATTCCAACAGTGAAAAATGCAACTATTAGACTTATCAAAGTACTAATACCTACAATGATTAAAATAACTCCGATGAACTTTGCAATAACTTTTAGGAAAAACATTATGATGGTTCCTAGTGTGTCAAAGAAATTCTGCGAACTAGATTTTAGCTTATTACCTTGTTTCTGAAAATCTACATTTTTGACCGTTTCTGAAATATTGTCTGAAACAGAATCAATTCCTTCCTTAATTTTTTCTCCATGCTTTTTTAAATCTACATTCCTCACTTTTTCTGATACAGTATCAATACCGTCTTTAATTTTTTTTTCAATGTTGGTAATATTTACAGGATCACCAGTCATTGTTAGTTTCTCTGCTGTGGTAACAGCTTCTGGTACTAAGGCCCAAAAAATTAAATATATAAGTATAAAAGTACCACCAGATCCAATGGTTAAAAGAATCCAAAGTAAACGCATCCAAATTGCATCTATTCCAAAATAGTGGCTCAATCCTGCTGCTACACCTCCAATATAAGAGTTAACCGTATCTCTAAATAATTTTTTAGTTGTTCTAGAGCTATAAGATTGTCTTGGTTGAGGTTCATCTTCAAATATTTCGTCATCTACCAAATAATCCTCTGGTTGTCCCATTATAGTAATGACTTCGTCAACCAACTTTATTCCTACGACTTGTTTTTCATTTTGAATACGTTCTGAGAATAATTCGGCAATACGTGCCTCTATATCTGAAATAATTTCTGATCGTCCTTGAGAGTCTGTAAATGAACGTTTTATAGCCTCAAGATAGCGTGATAATTTAAGATATGCATCTTCATCTATATGGAAAAATACACCTGCTAAATTTATATTGACTGTTTTATTCATTTTTTTGTTGTTTTTGTACTTGTTACTAGGTTAACGGCATTTTGTAATTCACTCCAAGTAGTGTTTAATTCATTCAGAAACAATTTACCTGTTTCCGTAAGACCATAATATTTTCTTGGTGGTCCAGATGTGGATTCTTCCCAACGGTAATTCAGTAATCCAGCATTTTTCAATCTTGTGAGCAAAGGATAAATTGTTCCTTCTACTACAAGCATTTTTGCGTCCTTTAGTGTTCCGAGAATTTCTGCAACATAGGCATCTTCGTCCTTTAAAATAGACAAGATGCAATATTCCAGGACACCTTTACGCATTTGTGCTTTTGTGTTTTCTATTTTCATATTAATAGTATCTTAAATTCGATTAACTGTTCATTTTTTGATTGATTATGATGATTTATATGCTATTTCAAAAAGTTAATTGTTAATGGATAATTATACAATTGCCCATCTCTGGCAGAAATACTGGCCTTTACAATAAGTGCTAGTTCAATGATAAATGCTATTACTGCTAAAACACCTAAACCACCACCAATATATAATAGAGGAGAAGGCTCACCAATATTGATATGGAAATTGTTGAATCCTCTAAAATCAAATACACTCATGCCATCAAATAATTTAAAGATGAAAAAGGGTACACTAATAGTTCCTATAATTATGGCATATAGAAATATACTCATTTGAAAGTTTATGGCTTGTTTGCCATGCTTATCTACAAACTCTGATTTATTCTTATTAGCACCCCATAAAACTATAGGCCCAATGAAATTTCCAAATGGTATAATAAATCTAGAAAATGTTGAAAGATGTATAAATGTTGCTAGATTTTTATAGTGATTATCTATCATTTTTAAAAGTATATAATAGTTGCTTATACAAATATATGTCTTTTAAAAGGTATTATGTTACGCATAGTACTAAAAATTAACAAAATATTAACATTAGTGGAACTTGTATATTTACTTTATTTTAGTCTAATAATCTGTGATAAATGAAAATAACACCCTCAAAACTTAACACCTTTTTACTTTTTAAATTACCAGCTGCATTTCTGACGGGAGTAAGGACCAAAACAATAACAGATACTACTTGTGTTGTTACCGTAAAACATCGGTGGATCAATCAAAATCCATTTAAATCTATGTTTTGGGCTGTCCAGGGTATGGCAGCAGAACTTACTACAGGTGCCTTGGTGATGAAGAAGATAAAGGAAAGTGGTAAAAATATTTCAATGCTTGTAGCAAATAACAGTGCTTCTTTCACAAAGAAAGCTACAGGTAGAATTAAGTTTACTTGTCATGAAGGTTTGAAAATAAATGAAGCCATAGATAAGGCTATCAAAACAGGTGAGGGACAAACAGTTTGGTTAAATGCAAATGGAATTAACGAAGAGGGCATACAAGTTTCCTCCTTTAATTTTGAATGGACATTAAAGGTGAAATCCAGATAGTAGTGTAACAAAATAGAATTGTATTCAACTTATTACTAGTATCAATCATTAAATAAAATACATTATGGAAAAATTGCCAGATTTCAGCGATAGAAATGCACACGAAATAGATTACCGAATATACGGCGAAGAAATGCAATATGTTGAAATAGAGTTAGACGCTCAAGAAGCGGTTATTGCAGAATCGGGAAGTTTTATGATGATGGATGATGGTATTAAAATGGATACTATTTTTGGTGATGGTTCCCTAAAAGATAAGGGATTCTTAGGGAAAATATTGGGTGCTGGCAAACGTATACTTACTGGAGAAAGTCTTTTTATGACAGCCTTTTATAATGATCTAACTGGAAAGCGAAATGTATCTTTTGCTTCTCCTTATCCAGGTAAAATCGTTCCTATTGATTTAACAGAGTTTGGAGGTAAGTTTATATGTCAAAAGGACGCTTTTTTATGTGCGGCAAAAGGCGTGAGTGTAGGTATTGAATTTTCAAAGAAATTAGGAAGAGGTCTTTTTGGTGGCGAAGGTTTTATAATGCAAAAATTAGAAGGTGATGGTATGGCATTTGTGCATGCTGGTGGCACTATGGCAGAGAAAACATTACAACCAGGAGAAACCTTACGAGTAGATACAGGATGCATAGTTGGGTTTACACAAGACGTGGATTATGATATTGAATATGTAGGAGGTATTAAAAATTCAATTTTTGGAGGCGAAGGATTATTCTTTGCAAAACTTCAGGGACCTGGTAAGGTGTATGTACAATCCTTGCCATTTAGCAGATTGGCAAATAGAATAATTGCTTCGGCACCACGCACTGGTGGTAAGGATAGAGGTGAGGGTAGTATCTTAGGTGGACTAGGTGATATTTTAGATGGAGATAATAGATTTTAGACCAATACAACATTATGAAAGTCAAAAGGTTAAGTTGTAAGAATTACCTTTTCTACAAAAAGTGTATTATCGGATAAACACAACATTTAACATAAAAAGCTGTTAAACACTTATAATCGATTGTTTTTTTTTCTAAATTTAGAATAAATATGAAACAATAGCCTATAGAAGAAATCTACATTTTGTTGAACCTAAAATCCAAAAGTAAAATATGGCAAGAGCAATGTACGAGTACACCAAAACTGTACTTAACAAGGTGAGTTTTGATGCGGTATTATTCTGTAAGGAAGTAGAAAAAGCAGTAAGAAGATTATTGCCTCATGAATTGGAAGATCTCAGAATTTTTATTCAGTCCCTGATCAATCAAAACCCAGAATTAAATCAATGTTTAATTTATTTAAAAGCATAAAAAAAAGCGACTTACGAGTCGCTTTTTTTATTTAGGTAAAGGACTTATTATCTCTACATTCTGAAAAGCAATCGCACCTCTTATTATACCAGATATAACATTATGCAAGGCGTCTATAATCTGCATTTTTAGTTCGCTCTTATGATATATTATACTTACTTCTCTGGCCGGTGAAGGTTCTTTGAAGTGCCTTAGGTTTGGATTAAGTTTTTCTTTTACATCCAACGTATGCAAGTAAGGAAGAAGTGTCATGCCCAGGCCTTCATTAGAAAGCTTAATCAAGGTTTCAATACTGCCACTCTCTAACTGAAAACTATCGTCTATCTGATCTTTAAATGATTTACATAGATTTATAACACCATCTCTAAAACAGTGACCATCCTCTAATAATAGCATATCGTCAATATCAAGTTCGGAAACTTCAATAGTTTTTTTATCTCTTAATCTGTGATTGTTTGGCACATAGGCAACAAAAGGTTCATAGTACAATACACGTTCCTTAATATTATCCCTCTCTAACGGCGTTGCGGCAATTGCAGCATCTAAATGGCCATCACTAATTCTAGTCAAAATTTCTTCAGTAGTAAGCTCTTCAATTTTCAGTTTTACTTTTGGATATTTCTTAATGAAATTCTGTAAAAACATTGGCAATAGGGTTGGCATAACCGTTGGAATAATACCAAGTCTAAATTCTCCACCAATGAATCCTTTTTGTTGGTCTACAATATCTTGAATCCGTTCCGCTTCATTCACGATGTTTCTAGCCTGAAAAACAATTTTTCTCCCAACTTCAGTTAATTCAATAGGTTTTTTACCTCTATCAAAAATTACAACATCTAATTCATCTTCTAATTTCTGAATTTGAGTACTTAATGTTGGTTGTGTAACAAAACACTTTTCCGCAGCTTTAGTAAAGTTCTTATGTTCTGCTATGGATAAAGCATACTTTAATTGCGTAATTGTCATTATTATAAATTTAGACTATAAAATTACAAAAAGTATTGTCAAAATCTATGGGAAAAACTTCAAATAAAAAGACTGCCATGGTAGACAGTCTTTTACTTTTTGATTGATTTAGTTTTCTGATTGATGTTACATTTTTAGAATCGAATATTAAGCTCGAGGTCTTTGTCTTCAACTTTAAATTTTGAGTCTTCGTATTGAGGAGGACCAAATGCCATTACATTGTTAGATGTACCGAATCCTTCTATTGGCATACCATTTTCGCTATAGTCCATTCTGCCATTTTCATTGACATCGTGTAAGCCAAGGATTGCATACTCACCAGGTTGCACATTGTCAAATGTTACCTTTACTTTTCTATCTTTAATAGTACTTGCAGCATTCAATATACCATCACTTTTCATAAAAGTATCTTTAGTATGAAGTGCAAATGCGGCAATACCCTTATCACTGGTTAAATTATCTACAGTAACAGTAATTGTTATACCATTTTCTTGAGAATATCCTAAAAAGGCAGTCAGAGTAAATACGATAGTTAAAATTAAATTTTTCATGATAATAATGTTTAATGGTTAATGATTGATGATTCAAATATCCATCTAAACATTGTGATATTATAAATGTATATACCGAATTGTATTATGAGCAAGACGAATTGTAAAAAAGATGCTGAAATGCTAAAACTAAAGTAAGCCTAAATTTAATATAGCGTTTAAAGCAATCCTCTTGCCTTAATTTCTAAATACTTGTTGATTG
>Ga0213865_10000763_pt1 | contig 21548 bp, 13 predicted proteins | sample PICome_6_FD_160100 | JGI IMG/M metagenome (GOLD analysis project Ga0213865, IMG submission 160100) | Coastal seawater microbial communities near Pivers Island, North Carolina, United States - PICO282 | ecosystem: Environmental > Aquatic > Marine > Coastal | place: USA: North Carolina...
CCAAAATATAACATTACGTTCAAACGGTACAGGTACTACAAACATAGAAACATTAACATTTAGAGATAGTATTCTTACAGATACTACTAATGCACCAGTATTTTCGTTCAATCTTACTAATACAAACGGTGAAGCATTTGTCAAATTTGACAACGTAAACGGTATGGTTGTGCCATTTGGTACAGATGCACAACGTCCAAGTACACCTGAAGTTGGGCATACAAGATTCAGCACAACAAATGAATATCTTGAAACGTATAACGGCACAACATGGATAAATGCGGCTGGACAAGTGGAAGCAATTCTTGAAGATGACGTCAGTGAATTGAGCTTCCTTTGGAACCTTATACTAGATTAAAACACCCTTTTGGCTAAATACTACTAATGCAGATAAGACAGACCAAGTCCTGCAGGACAAACTGTGGTCAGCCGGCAAAGAGCTAATGCTGTAAATCAGGCTGGAGGGACAGGATCCCCGTATTGAGGAGTAGAAATGGCAATTGGTCGCATATCCGGTCCGCTCTTAAAGTCCGATCTATTACGTAACGGCGTAGATCTAGCTTTTGAGACAGACCTATTATATTTAGATGTTACAAATCGTCGCATAGGCGTGAGAACAACGAATCCTCAATATGCATTAGACGTAGCAGGTGTTGCTCGTGTATCCGACTTAGAAATTACAAACAATGTTTTCAATGTAGGTAATGTTACTTTAAATGGTAACACAAACTCCATTACCACCACAGCACAAGAATTTACAGTAACTACAGCAGATAGCGTACTAATTGGTAACAGAGTAGAAGTTGGCGATTTAGAAATTAATAGCAACTTTATTGAAAACAGAAATACAAATGCAGATTTGTTTATCCGTGCAAACGGTACAGGTAATGTTAATATTGAAGGTAATACAAATATAACAGGTAACCTTCACGCAACAGGTAATATTACAGCAGATGGCGATATACAAATTGGTGATGCTGATACAGATAACATTATTATTAATGCTGAAATAGCAAGTGATGTTATACCAGATGCAAATGATACTTATAGTTTAGGTACAGCAACTAAGCGTTGGTCAACAGCATATCTTAACAATACATATGTTGACACATTACAAACAAACGACATCGACTTCGGTGATTTAGATCTAGTTTCTAGACCAGGAAATATACTTTATGTTTCAAGTCAAGGTGCTGACACACAAACAGGAACACACCCACAAGATCCAGTAAGGTCAATAGAAAAAGCATTAACACTTGCAACAGCAGGTGATACAGTTTACATTTATCCAGGTGATTACAACGAAACATTTCCTTTAGTAGTTCCGGCAGGAGTTACAATAAGAGGACAAAGTTTAAGAAGTGTTACAGTTACTCCAGATAGTACAACACAATCAGAAGATGCATTTCACCTAAACGGAGAAACAACTGTTGAAGAACTTACAATAAAAAATTATTATTATGATTCAGGAAACAACAAAGGTTACGCATTTAGATTTGCACCAAACTTTACAGTAACAGAAAGATCACCTTACATAAGAAACGTAACTGTTATCACAAAAGGTACAGTAACATCTAGTGATGATCCTTTAGGCTATGACGCAGGAGATGCAGGAGCAGGTGTATACCTAGACGGTAGTGTTGCAACTACTTCGAGTAGAGAAGCGGCAATGCTTTTTCATAGTTGTACATTTATATGTCCAGGTGCTAAAGTTTTAAGAGCAACTAACGGTGCAAGAGTAGAATGGTTAAACAGTTTTACTTACTATGCTGATAGAGGTATTGATGCATTTGATGGCACGGCTGGATTAAAAGGTTCTGGTAAAACAAGAATTAAGGTATCAGGATTAACTGGCAATCCTAATGCTGGTGAAACAATAACATTATATGATGCAGGTGGAAGTAGTGTTGCATCAGGTACAATTGGATCAAGAGACGGAAATTATTTTTTCATAGATGGCAAAGTTACAGGATTTGTAACTACGCCTAGCAGAGCAAAGAAAACTATCAGTGCAAAAGGAAATGCGGCATTAGGTGCTATTAGTACTATTGGCACAGAATCATTATACTTATTAGGATCTACAGATTATCTTGAAACTATTTCTCAACCAGATTTTGGATTTGGTACAGGTGATTTACAAATAGAATTTTTTGTGAACTTAGATGCAATTGATGCAGTACAAACTTTATTTGATTTTAGAGCAGGTAGTGCAACAAATAATGCTCTACACTTATATGTAGGTGCAGATAATAGACTTTATTTAGATAACGGAACAACTAATATTGTTAATCCAACAAATATTCTTAATGACAGTTCTTGGTATCATATTTGTATTAGTAGAGTAAGTGGATCTTTAAGAATGTTTATAGATGGCACACTTGTTGCTACAACAGCAAACACTACAGATTTTGGAACAACAAAACCATTTAAGTTTGGAACAGATTATTCATTAACAAATTTCTTAACAGCAAAAGTTGATGAACTTAGAATACAAAAAGGTGCAGGTGTAACTTCTTTAACCACACCAACTGCGGCTTTACCAGGCACACTCAATACAGTATTGTTACTACATTTTGACGGAGACGTTGGAAGTATAATAATGGATGATGATGATACTTTTGTACAAGATGTAAGATTTAGTGGAGGCGGAACAGCAACTAATATCACACTAAATGATCTAAGTGACTTTGGTGCAGAAATAAGAAGTATAGCAAGTGCAAATGTTTACGGACAATATGGTGTATACGGTGACGGTCCAGGAGTAGTAATGTACTTGATAGGTCAAAACCTAGCGTACATTGGTGCAGGTAAAGACAATAGTAATGATGTAAGTTCAGTTGTACAAACAAATGAAGTTGTAAAAAATAATGGTGCAAATGTTTATTACAGTACTGTTGATCACAAAGGTGATTTTAGAGTAGGAGATTTATTTAGAGTAGATCAGTCTACAGGTAATGTACAGTTTACAAATGCAGAATTCCTATTCAACAATAACCAAGGTATAACATTTACTGACGGATCCAATACAACAATTATAGATGGTACTAAAGTACAAACAGGAAATGTTAAATTTAGTGGCAACACAGTTGAAAGTGTTTCTGGTGCATTGAACTTAGATGCAAGTACAGGAACTATTAATTTACAAGATAATGTTAATATTACAGGTAATTTAGATGTTGCTGGAAATGTAACAATTGGCGGTAATATTACAATTGGTGACGATGCGACAGACAGCATACAAATTGGTGGTAGAATTGATAGTAATTTAATTCCTGCTACAGATGACACATACACAATTGGTAGTGATACACTTAATTGGTCAGAATTTCATGTAGGCAAAATGCTAGTTGATACACTAGAAATCAACGATAATTTCATAAAAACTAATGCTAGTAACGGAGATCTTAATTTATCTGCTAATGGTACTGGTAAAATAGTTATAGATAATTTGCAATTTGCAGATAATACGATAAGTAATGCAAGCGGAGATATAGTTCTTGATCCTAGTTCAGAGATAGTTACTGTTACTGGTACAGGAAGTTTAGTTCTTCCAAAAGGTACTACTGCACAACGTCCAGGTACACCTGAAACAGGTATGATAAGATACAATACCGAGTCAGGAGTTTTTGAAGCATATGACGGAGCATGGACAAACTTAGGTGGTGTATATGATGCTGACAGAGACACATATATTACACCGGAATTGACTCCTGGTGCTGATGATGACACTTTACGTTTTTATGCAGGCGGTGCTCTTGTAGCGGATGTAAGTCAAGAAAGATTCAACGTAGCAAGAATTGAAGTTGACGATATTGCTATTCACGGTTCTGTACTAGAAACAACTACAACTAATCAGGATCTTGAATTAAGAGCTAATGGTTCAGGTACGATAAGTATTGAGAACTTTAGTTTTAATGGTAGTACTATAACTAACCTAGTTGATGGCGAAACAACTATTTTACGTCAACAAGGTACAGGTTATTTTAAATTAGAAGGTACTGGCGGATTTGTTATTCCAGTTGGTACAAACGATAACAGACATCCTACTCCAGAAACGGGTATGATGCGTTATAATAGTATTGAGGACAGAGTAGAAATTTACGATGTTTCAAACAACTGGGTGTCAGTAGCTGGTGCAACAGGTGCTGTTACTTACAACGATGCAGAGGAAATAGCAATTCAACTTGCATTAACAATTTAGGAAAAAAGAAAGATGGCAACTAATTTTAAAAATGTTATAACAAAAGAAATAGGAACAGTAAGAGTTGCTGTATATACAACGCCACCGGCTAATAACACAACTATTATTGGACTTAGTGTTGCTAATATTACAGACAGTATTGTTTCTGCAAGTATTCTAATTGGTGACAGTGGAAGTAGTGTTGCATATCTTGTTAAGGATATGCCGATACCTGCGAATAGTACACTTAAACCAATTGGTAAAGGTGAAAAAATAATAATGCAGGCTGGTGATACATTATTTGTTGAATCTGACAAAACAGAATCATTAGATGTAATTACTAGTTTAGTGGAGATAGTGTAATGAGCAACTTTTTAGGACAAAGCGTCAGCGAACTAGTAGGTCAAACAGATTCAAGATACTTTTATGGATTAAGAAGAACTGATGAAGGCGAATTGTATCTAGTTAAAATTGACCAACTTAAAGGTGGCGAAACAGTTGAGATCAACCAAGGTGGTGATCCAGCAGATAATTTAGAGGATTTCGAACAAGGTGAAGACTTCTTCGAAGGTAGAGATGTTAAACATCAAAAGGTTTATAAAAACCTTAATTATGAACAGTATAAATGGGATAACAGGAGTTTATTGTATTATATTGACAGTACAGGACAATTAGTTGTCAGAGTCAATGAAGATTACACATATCCAAGTGGTGTCTAATAAATACATATATTATAAAGGGTAATATAAAATGGCAGATTTTAAATTAAGCAGAATTAGATTTACGTGGAGAGGACCTTGGGTATCTGGCTATGACTATAACATAGACGATATGATCGAAGTTGACGGTAAAACGTTTGTCTGTAAAAGAGTACATACATCAGCAACATTTGAAAACGACTTAGAAGGTGCTGATGTTTCACCAGCAACACCAAAATGGGAACTACAATCCGATGGTGCAGAATGGAGAGGCAACTGGACAGTTGCAACTAACTATTCAGCAGGGAACATTGTTAAGTATGGTTCAGGCATTTACAAATGTATTGAAGGGCATACTAGTGCCGCAACATTTAGTTCAGACACAGATGGACTAGTTGCTGACATTAACAAATGGGTAGTTGTTGCTGTATCAGATTCAGACTGGAAAACTACTTGGAACATTAATACTCTTTATAAAAGAAATGATATTGTAAGATACAATGGTATTGTTTACAAAGCTCTTAACCAACATATATCTGCCACAACTGTTGCGTCGGGCTTAGAAGCAAACCAAAGTGATTGGGCTGTACTTGCAGATAGCGATGCTTGGAGAGATTCATGGAGCATTGGTACAAGATATAGAGTAGGTGATTTAGTTAAGTATGGCGGTATTGTATATCGTTGTATATTAGGACATACATCTGCAGATAATCTTTCACTAGGTTTAGAACAAGACCAATCTAAATGGGAAGTTTTAGTTGACGGTGTAGAATATAAAGGTCTACACGGAACAAATACACGATACAAAGTAGCAGACGTTGTAAGACGTGGTCCTAACTTAATGAAATGTATTTTAGCACATACTTCTACAACTTTTGCAGACGATCAAGCCGCAAACAAATGGGAAGTATACTTACCAGGTACAGAATACGAAGGCGGCTGGCAATCAGCTGAGAGATATCAACCAGGCGATGTTGTACAATATGGTGGTTATACATACAAGTCAAAAACTTATAATGTTGCAACTGAACCAAGTCAAAATACAGACGACTGGGACGTAACATTTACTGGTTATCGTTTTCAACAAACTTGGAATCAACTAGGTGGTGACAGTAGTGTACCTACTTACTTAACAGGTGATGTTGTAAGATTTGGCGGAGACCTATACATTGCATTGGTAGACAATACCAATGTACAACCAGGAACAGATGCAAATACTTGGGAACTATTAATTGACGGACGTGACTTTAGAGATTCATGGGAAGACAATGTAGAATATTACAAAGGTGACATTGTTACTTGGAGAGGTACAAGTTACGTTTGTTTAACATATCATAGATCAAGTGCATCTGCTAGTAGACCAGACTTAGACCAAGATGTTCCAGATAACGACTACTGGAAGGTAATGATTCAAGGTACAGTGACAAACAAACTTGCTGTAAAAGGTGACTTAAAAACTTTTGACGATCAAGACTCTACAGCAGTTGACACTTTAAGATTACCTATAGGAACACAAGGTCAAGCGTTACGTGTAACAAGTGGCTTACCTTCATGGGACACAATTGATTTTGCAAACAAAGTATACTATGTTGCAGAAAACGGAGTTGACGATGCTACAGTTGGTGGCAGTTTAGAAGCTCCATTTAGAACAATAAGATTTGCTTGTAATTATATTCTTGCAGATGAAGCAACACGTTCTGGATTAAGACCAAGATATTTTGAACAAGCAACTTATAGAATGCAACTTAACCAAGATTATATAGCACAAGAAACTGTTGCTTGGGTAAACGCACAAATTGCAGTTGGAACAGGCATATGGTCAGGCTTTACATATGATGCAGATAAGTGTGAAAGAGATACAGCAATTATTGTTGCAGGTATGATCCAAGATTTAACATACAGCGGAAACTTTAATTCAAGAAATAATGCGGCATCCTATTACAATGGTGCTACAAGTTTAGTAAATGGACAAGAAGCACAAACAGTAGCGGCATTAGAATATGCAAGAGATTTAATTAACAATTACATATTACCAGGTACTGCACATACTAGATTAGGACTTGTTTATTCACAAAACAATCCAGCAGGTTCAACTTCAGAGTCAGGTGCAGATACAAGAGTAACAACATTGTTTGCAGGTATTACAGATACAATTACAAACGGATTAGGTAGTTTACCTACTCTTACAATGCCACCTGCTAGAGGCGGAGCAACAATATTTGTGAAAACAGGTGAATATGCAGAAGTGTTACCAATTAGCGTACCAGAAGACGTTGCTATTGTTGGAGACGAATTACGTTCAACAACAGTACGTCCTGCTATAAATGGTAAAGATCAATTATTAGACGAAAAAACTTACATACATGGTATTCCACAACCACAAGAACAATTAATTATTCCTTCGGATAATGTTACAAAAAATATGTTCTTAGTAAGAAATGGTTGCGGCATACGTAGAATGACTTTAAAAGGATTGACGGGAACTTTATCAGATGCAAACGCATACGGAACTAAACGTCCTACAGCAGGAGCATATGTTTCATTAGATCCAGGAACAGGCCCAGATGATCAAAGTGTTTGGGTAAGAAATAAATCAACATATGTACAAGGTGTAACAACATTAGGTACTGCTTGTGTAGGAATGAAAATTGATGGAGACCTACATAACGGTGGTAATAAATCATGTGTTGCAAACGATTTCACACAAGTATTAAGCGACGGTATAGGATATTGGGCTAACGGTGAAGGTAAATCAGAACTTGTTAGTGTGTTTACATATTATAACCATATTGGTTATCTTGCAGAAAATGGCGGAATATTACGTGCAACAAATGGTAACAACTCCTATGGTACATTTGGAAGTGTTGCAGAAGGATTTGATGTAACTGAAGTTCCTGTTGCGGCGGAAGTAGACAACCAATCAGGAGAAGCAAGATTTGATAGAATTTTAACAAACGGTAGTGAAGTCCTTCATTATGCATACGAACATGCAGGACAAAATTATACAAGTGCTACAGCAACTTATACAGGTCCAGGTACAGGTATTGATGCACGTTGGGAAGAATTTAGAACAAATGCAATTAGTAATATTAGACTAGTTCAACCTGGCGATTCAACACAAATAGGTGGAGCTGGTTACAAATTTATCAGTAACTATGCTAGAGGTGGAACACAAAATACATTATTACTTGCTAATGCTGAAGCAAGAACTCCAGCACAATTAGAAGGTATGGCAGTTTATATTACAGCAGGCGCAGGAGCAGGACAGTATGGATATATTCACAGTTATGATGATCCAACAAACACAGCAACAGTATACAGATACAGTACAGGTACAGCAGGTTGGGATCAATTAATTCCAGGTAGACCAATTAATTTTGTTTTAGACGACAGTACGTTTTATGAAATTGAACCTCGTGTAACAGTAGGTGCTCCTCCGTGGACACAAACTGCAACAACAGTTCAAGCAGGTTTAGGATTATCAGGTTTTGGTGCAGGTAAGTTTTACTATCCACTAAGTGGAACAAATGATGTATATGTAACATCAGATGGTGGAGATACTTGGACAACAACAAGTGTAAGCGAAAGTAATACTTGGGACGCAAGATCTAAGTACGGAGATTTAATGATGTTTGCGGCAGGTGGTTCTGCTAATCTACACTATTCAAATGATGGTGTAGGTTGGGACACTTCAACATTACCTGCAACTTCTAACTGGACTGGTATAGCACAAGGTGGTGCTAGTAACGATAAAGTAATGGTTGTAGCAAACGGAAGTGATACTGCTTACATTGGTACAATTGGTACAGGTGGAGATAGTACAGTTGCTCCGACAACATGGACAGCAGTAACATTAAACGCAAGTAGAGCATGGCAAGGAGTTGTGTTTGGACAAGGTTTATGGTTTGTGTTTAGCTCAGATGGTTATTATGAATATTCAGCAGATGACGGATCAAGTTGGACAGCAGGAACATTGCCTACAATGGGACCAGGAGAATCATACAGTGATGTTGCTTATGGTAACAACACTTGGGTATTGACAATGGCGGCAAGTGATAGAATGTTCTATAGTGATGACGCAGTAAATTGGCAAGACTCAGATATTAAAGGCGACAGTGTAGATGAAGATTGGAGCGTAGCATACGCAGGCGGTGTGTTTGTAATGGCAAGTGCTCAAGGTTCAAATGCATATAGCGATCAAGGTAAACATTGGACAATTTTTGGAAGTGCAAATGCTAACCAAACATCTGTTGCAGGTGGAATATACTTAGACAGACCTACATTCTTAACAAAAGGCACAAGTGCAACTGGAGAAAGAATACAAGGTGGTAAGACTGCACACTTGAGAGTAAACATTGCAAATAACAATATTAGTGAATTTGTTATAATGGATCCAGGTAGTGGATATACTGTAGCACCTTCAGTTGTTGTTACAGACCCAGAAGAATATACTGAACCAAGTATTGCAGTAAATATAAATGATGGTGTGCTTGCACAACCTACAATGTACAATAGAGGAACAGATTATTTGACTTTAATTGGTACGATAACAGGAACAGGTTTTGCTGATGAATATCAATTAGGAAATAATCTTGTAATCAAAAATGCAACAAAAGTTCCAAAAGCAGGTTCAAACATTAACTTTGCAGGACAACCTGGTACACTTTACAAAATTGTTAAAGTATTAAGCAGTTCAGGCACTGCACCAAACTTTAGTGCAAAACTTCAAATTAGTCCGGTATTAGCAGTTGCTACATCACCTGATCATGAAGAAGCAGTAACGTTTAGAGAAAGATATAGTAGTTGTAGACTTACAGGTCATGACTTCTTAGATATTGGTACTGGTAACTTCCAAGATACTAACTACCCAACATTATATAAGTTTGGTAGAACAGCCGCTAATGAAACAAGACAAGCAAACGAAATTGTTGAAAATAATGGCGGTAGAGTATTCTACACAAGTACAGACCAAGACGGTAACTTCAGAGTTGGTGAACTATTTAGAGTTTCACAGTCAACTGGTGGTGTTACACTTAACGCAGACTTCTTTGATTTAGGAGGTCTAGATGAGTTGAGACTTGGTGGTATCCAAGTTGGTGGTACTCAAGCAACAATTAAAGAATTTTCAACAGATAATACTATGACTGCTAATAGTGATAGTGTAGTACCAACACAAAAAGCAATTAAGGCATATCTTGAAAATAGAATTACTGGCGGTGGAGCCACATTGTTTACTAACGCAATTACAGCAGGTGTAGTTGTTGTTACTGGACAAGAAATTAAAACCACTGAAGGTATAATAAATGTAACCAACCAGATGAACATGAACAGCGGTTCACCAGACGGAGACATGGCGGCACAAGGCTTCTTTGTCCACGGAATGGATGATCGTAACGAGTTTAACGGGTAAGGATAAATAGTATAAGCTAGGAAACGGAGCAAAAAATGGCAGAATTTAAGTTAGGAAGAATTAGGTTTATATGGAAAGGGAGCTGGGCAGGTTCTACTTCATACCTAAAAGATGATATCGTAAGATACGGTGGACGTACTTACGTTTGTGTTACAGGACACACATCTACATCAAATTTTTATACAGACGAAAGCAACTGGAACAAATTCAGTGATGGTCAAGAATGGAAAAACGACTGGACAACAGGAACGTTTTATAAACAGAATGACATCGTAGCATACGGTGGTATTTTGTATATTTGTAATACTGGTCACACTGCCGGTTCAATTCTAGAAAATGATCAAGAAAAATGGGACTTGTTTGCTACATCTATCGAATGGCGCTCCACATGGTTAGCTGGGCAAACTTACAAAGCGAACGACTTGGTCAAATATGGCGGAAATATTTACTTTTGTAACACTGGTCACACTGCCGCGGCTACTGATGCATTAGGACTTGAAGCTAATATTGTAAGTTGGGATTTATTCTCAGAAGGTGTAGACTGGAAAGGTCCATGGGCTCCGAATACAAGATATAAAAGTCAAGATATTGTAAAATATGGCGGAACTGTATATGTTGTAAACCAAGGACATACTAGTGCGGCATCTAATGCACTTGGCTTAGAAGCAGACCAATCTAAATGGGATTACATGAACCAAGGCTTTGAATTCAAAGGTGCTTGGACAAATAACACAAGATATAAAGTTAATGATGTTGTAAAATACGGTGCAACACTTTGGATTTGTACAACTCATCATACTTCAGTTGTAGTAGCTGAAGACTCTGGATCAGGAACACTTAAAGCTGACGAAGATAATTGGTCAGTATTTGTACCTGGACTAGAATTTGAAGATACATGGGATTACAATACAAACTATCAGCCAGGTGACTTTGTTACTTTTGGTGGATACATGTATGTTGCCGCAGTTAACAACTACAACATTCAACCAGGTTTAGATGTAACTTGGGAACTATTAACTACAGGATTTAGAAACAGAGGCGCATGGGGCGAAGACTCTACTCAACAAGAATATAGAGTTGGTGATGTTGTTAGACTAGGTGGTTACACTTATCTTGCAATATCTAATCATACAGGACAGCGTCCACCTAATGCAACTTATTGGGAAAGATTAAACCAAGGTATTGAATGGAAAAATACTTGGGCAGATGCTACTTTCTACGATGCAGGAGACGCAGTAAGATATGGCTTAATAAGTTATATTTGTATTCTTGCACACACATCAGATACAGCAAAACGTCCAGATAACGATTCTTTAGGAACATACTGGAATAACTTAGCATCAGGTGCTGAGGAAAGTGCTTTAACAACAGATGGTGATTTACTTTACTTTAGTGGTTCTGGACCAGCAAGATTACCAATTGGTGATGAAGGTCAAGTGCTTGCAGTTAGCAACACAGGAATACCGCAATGGGTAGATTTTGGTGCAGTTGAAGATGTTTACTATGTTGCAGGTAATGGTGTAGATGCACCTGCTCCTACATATGGTGTAACAATTGACAGACCATTTAAAACAATTAGATATGCTTGTGAAGCAATATTAAACGGACCTAAAAATCCTAATGCTTCTTACTTGTTAGAAGTAAACAGAAGTTTCATACAAAAAGAAATTGGTAACTGGTGTTTAGAACAAATTGTTAACCAGATAAGTCCGTTCTTTATTGGATTTAACTTTAACCAAGCGGCATTTGAAAGACTAATGGGCTTTGTTATAGATGGTATTATACAAGATCTTAAACACGGTGGAAACACAAACATGCGTAGAGTTGCAACAACTTTTGCAAATCAAACAGATGGTGATTGGTTCAATGTAGGCGGTGAAGCACAAAATATTGCGGCATTAAATTACATGTATACATTGATAGGTAATGTTATTAACAGTACTGATCCTACAACTAACTACCAAGACGCAAGAAGTGTACCAACTGGAGATCAATCATTACAAATTAAAGATACAACTAAGCCAGCTGAAACAAATGTGTACACAAGAATTAATACACTAAACGGTTATGCTACAGGCTCAATTGGACTAGGCGGCGGTTATACAATACCTACTTTAGAAGAAATACACAAAACAGTACGTGTACTCACAGGTGAGTATAAAGAAGTTCTACCTATTAGAGTACCAGCATTAACTGTTGTTTTAGGTGATGAATTACGTAGTACAAGAGTTAAACCAGCTGGATCATTAACAAGTTCAAGTGATACTACTTACAGTTTAGCAGGTATATTACACATGCAAAGTATTATTGATGACATTATTCAAGGGTCAGCAGTAACGGCGCAAACAGGTAATAGTGTAACGCAAAACGTTAGTAAGCCTCATTCAAACGCAGGCACAGCAACAACTTTAACAAATCTAGCACAGCAACTTTATGATTATATTGATTACAAAGTTAATGGCGTGTCAGGCGATTCAAGTGCACCAGCATTTGGTGGAACTAACACAAGAGTTGATGATGAAAACATTTATGCGGCTGTTAGATTATTAGAACTTAATAAAGATTTCATTGCAGAAGATGTTACAAAATACATTGCTGTAAATTATCCTGCATATGTTTTTGATGTAACAGCATGTAAAAGAGATGTTAAAGCATACATTGACGGATTCATTTATGACTTAGTTTACACTGGTAACTATAAAACACTATACAATGGTATATATTACTATAATAGTGTGTCTGGTTCTACACTAGAAAACATGTTCTTATTAAGAGATGGTACAGGTGTACGTAATGCAACACTAAGTGGTTTGACAGGTACATTAGGATCAGCTAACTCATTTGGTACAAAACGTCCAAGTGCAGGTGCATATGCATCACTTGATCCAGGATGGGGACCAGCAGACTCTAGTGTTTGGATCAACAACAGATCACCATATGTACAAGGTGTTACAAACTTTGGTACAGCATGTGTTGGTATTAAAGTTGATGGTTCATTACACGATGGTGGTAACGATTCGATTGTTGCTAACGACTTTACACAAGTACTATCAGATGGTATTGGTGCATGGGTTACAAACTTAGGTAGAGCAGAACTAGTTTCAGTGTTCTCATACTACGGACACGTAGGTTACCTAGCAGAAAACGGTGGTAAGATTAGAGGTACTAATGGTAACTGTTCATACGGTGACCACGGTGCAGTATCAGAAGGCGTTGATGCAACTGAAGTAGCAATTGAAGCACAAGTTGACAACCAAAAATTAGAAGCACAAATTGGCAGTGTGTTAACAGATGGACAAAATATTGTTCATGTAGAATACTCACATGCAGGACAAGATTACACTACAGCAACATATGGCTTTAGTGGTGCAGGTTTTGGAGCGGCAGTAAGTGCGGCAAATGTTGTTAACGGTGGTTTAAATGAAATAAGATTACGTAACCCCGATGATGGATCTACATATGATGCCGATGGCAATCCAGATTCATTTGGTGGACGTGGATACAACACAAGCACAAATACTGCACAGGCAGGTACTACAACACAAATTACACTTTCAAACACAGAATCAGCAGGCGCTGGTGACTATGTTGGAATGCGTATTGTATTAATAAGTGGTACAGGTGTTGGACAGTATGCAAGAATTGTAACTTATAACGCAAATACAAAAGTAGCAACATTAGCAAAAGAATCAGACGGCACAGCAGGTTGGGATACGTTCCATCATAGCAATGCTATCGAAGCGGCACTAGATGCAACTACAACTTATATTGTTGAGCCAAGAGTTTCATTTACAGGCGGTGGCGGAACAGGTGCTATTGTTAGAGCTAAAGTAAGTGATGGAAGAATCACACAATTTAGAATTGTAAATCCAGGAAGCGGATATACAAGTGCTCCTACAATGACTGTTACTGATCCAAGTTCAACATTAGATGTTCCACACACAGTAAGATTTGGTGACGGAGTATTAACACAACCTACATTTAGTAATAGAGGTGTTGACTATGAAACAGCAAGTGCTGAAATTACAACAGGTGATGGTTTTGCAGATATATTCCAAACAGGACAATATCTAAACGTAAAAGGATTGACTGCTACACCGCAAGAAGGTTCAAACATTACAATTAATGGAGATAGTAGATACTTCAAAATTGTTGCTGTAAGAGAACTTTTAGGTACAGTAGGAAATCAAACAGCAAATATTCAATTAAGTCCAGACTTAGGTATTGAAACTGCTCCGGCACACAATGCGGCAGTAGCAATTAGAATACGTTACTCACAAGTACGTTTAACAGGTCATGACTTCCTTGATATTGGTACAGGTGGATTTAGTGATACTAACTATCCTAATACACCGTTAATAAATCCTGATCCAGCAGATGAAGTTAAAGAATATGGCGGAGGAAGAGTATTCTATACATCCACTGACCAGGACGGTAACTTTAGAGTTGGTAGATTGTTCAACGTTGAGCAGGCTACAGGACAAGCGAGCTTGAACGTTAATGCGTTCTCACTAGCAGGACTGCAAGAATTATCACTAGGTGCAGTTGGCTTAGGTGCTGGCGGTGCAGTAATTAACGAATTCTCAACAGATGGTACAATGAGTGCAGACTCAGACAATGTTGTACCTACGCAGAGAGCAATTATTGCTTATATTAACTCACAAATTGGTGGTGGATCTAGTTCACTTAACGTGAACGCCATTACTGCTGGTGTGGTAAATATTACTGGTGATACAATTAGTACATCAACCGATGTACCGATTAATGTTAACGCTCAAATGAACTTTACAGGAGGCATATCCGGAGATCCGGTGGCACTACAATACTTCTTAAAGTAACTGATAAATACAAATGGAGATAAAATAAAATGGCAAATGGCGTACTAGGAAAAAACGATCTATCAGCTTCAACTAACACCTCTGTGTACACAGTACCAGGTGGAACGTATGCTGTAGCATCGGTTAATATATGTAATAGAGGTTCCAACACTGCAAGCATTAGAATTGCAATTGGTGCTTCAGCAACCCCTTCAAACAGTGAATACATTGAATATGATGTTGCACTAGCACCAAACGGTGTTCTAGAAAGAACAGGTTTAGTAATAGGGGAGAATCAAATTTTAATTTGTAGATCTAGCGAAGCAAGTGTTTCAGCAGTTGCTTATGGCATTGAAACTACACTACCGGCGTAAAGGATAGTATTATGGGAAGAAGAATTTCAATTGGAGCGGCACCAGGAGGAAATACTATTGCCTATGGTAGCACTGCCCAAAGACCAGATACAGCTGGAGCAGGTTTTTTAAGATTCAATACTGATAGAAACTTTCTTGAATTTTACAACGGCACAGCATGGTTACCGGTTGGTACATTTCAAACTGTATCTACAAGTAGTAATGTTACTGCAACAGCAGGACAAGCAATCTTTTTAGATACTACAAGTGGTGGACGTACAGTTACGTTACCAGCAAGTCCAGCTATTGGTGATACTGTAAGAATATTTGATGTTGCAAGAACATTCGACTCAAATGCTTGTACAGTAGGACGTAATGGTGAAAAAATTATGGGTGATACGTCAGACATGACTATTAGTACAGAAGGTGCTTCCTTCGATATGGTATATAGTGGTTCAGGTCAAGGTTGGCGTTTATTATCTGTCTAATAATTGAGGAATTAGTAAATGGCATCTTATGCAAGTTATAAAAAAGTAAAAGCCGAAAGTATTGCACCCGGTGCAATTACAGGCGCTAAGTTACAAGCAGGCGCAGGTAATGCCTACGGCGTACAATGGATCTATAACGAACGCGGAAGAACTTGCCATAACTGTTCTAACAACGGAAACTGTTGCGAACAAGCAAACGGTAAATGTTGTCTCTGGACTGTTCCAGCGAATGTTGGTAAAGTAACATTTGAAATATGGTCCGGTGGCGGTGGAGGAGCAGGTCACACTTGTTGTAACTGTTGTTCTTTCAGTGCTGGAGGAGCAGGTGGAAACTATGCAATTCAAACAATTGAAACTACTCCAAACTGTCAGTATACAATATGTGCAGGCGGTTCTTGGAGATGTGAAAAAGCACATACATGCTCAGCAGGAATGGGATGTCGTTCATATGTAAATGGACATAACCTATCAAACTTCTGTGTAACAGGAGGTTGTGGCGGTTGGATGTGTAATGGAGATGCATGGGGTCCAAGACACCAAGGTACATGTGCAAACTGTAATATTTGCGGTGGCTTTGGAGCCGACTTTACAATTATGGGTACAACAGGATTCAGAACAGGTGGTTCAGCATGTCGTTGCCATGGACAAACAAGTTTTACTGGTCAAGCGCCATTGATTGGTAGAATGCAAGCTGTATCAACATCTGAAGCATGGTGTGCATGTGGTTGTTATGTAAATTGGCCTGCAGGCGGCGGACAATCAGGCGTTTCACCTTATTGTGAAACTGCTGAAAAATGTTGTGCTGGTGGTTCAGGACAAGGTGGCTCAGGTATAGTAAAGATAACGTATGTTTAGGATAGGGGAATAGAATGGCATCGTATGCAAGTTATAAGAAGATAACAACAGCACAGTTTGATGATAACTCTATCTCAGGTGCTAAGTTAGCACCAGGAGCTGGTAACCAAGCATGTATAAAATACATTTATGCAGACAGAGGTTTAGCATGTCAAGCATGTGCGGCTAACGGTAGTTGTTGTGCTCAGTCATGTGGACGTTGTTGTTTATGGACAGTACCAGGTAACGTAAGTAAATTAATTTTTGAAATTTGGTCAGGCGGCGGAGGCGGCGCAGGACAAACATGTTGTAACTGTTGTAGTTTTTCAGGCGGTGGAGCCGGAGGTAACTATGCAGTAAAAAGTATTAGTACTACTCCAGGATGTCAATATACTGTATGTGCAGGCGGAGCGTGGCCATGTAATAAGTCACACACTTGTTCAGCAGGAATGGGCTGTCGTTCATATGTTAACGGACATAATTTAAGTAACTTCTGTGTTACTGGCGGTTGTGGCGGTTGGATGTGTAACGGTGATGCTTGGGGTACATATGATAAATCCTATGGTTGTGCAAACTGTAACATTTGTGGAATGTTTGGTGCAGACTTTGGTATTATGGGATTTGTTGGTAACAGATTAGGTCACTCAGGTTGTCACTGTCAAGGTGCAGACCATACTTCAACTGGCGGAGCACCTATGTTAGGTGGAATGGTACACCAAATGAGTTTAACAGAAGCCTGGTGTGGTTGTGGTTACTATGTTAACTGGCCAGCAGGTGGATCAAGTACAGGATTATCAAGCTACTGTGATAACGCAGAAAAGTGTTGTGGCGGTGGTCAAGGACAAGGCGGATCAGGCATCGTAAAAATTACGTTTGCTTAAGAAAGAGGAAATATTATGGCAACATATGCAAGTTATAAAAAAGTCAACGTTGATGCAATAGAAGACGGTTCACTTACCTCTGGAACTTTAGAACCAGGTGCAGGACACAATTTAGGTGTGCAATGGATCTATAACCAAAGAGGTTTAGAGTGTCATCAGTGTGCTAACAACGGAGATTGCTGTGGACAAACTAACGGAATGTGTTGTTTGTGGACAGTACCAGCAAATACTGGATCAGTTACTTTTGAAATATGGAGTGGCGGTGGCAGTGGTGCTGGCGGAACTTGTGCAAACTGTTGTATGTATACAATTTCAGGACAGGGCGGTAACTATGCAATAAAAACAGTATCAACATCACCAGGATGTCAGTACACAGTTTGTGCTGGAGGTGCATGGCCATGTGAAAAATCACATACATGTTCAGCTGGTATGGGTTGTAGAAGTTATGTAAATGGACATAATCTAAGTAATTTTTGTGTTGTAGGAGGCTGTGGAGGCTGGAACTGTAACTCAGATGCTTGGGGAGTATATGATAGATCATGGGGCTGTGCGAACTGTAATATTTGCGGTTTCTGGGGTGCAGACATGGGTATGATGGGCGACAGTGGTATGCGTTTTGGTAACGGATATCATCACTGTAGAAGAAGAGGTCAATGGACAGGAGCGGCACCAATTATTGGTAAACGTTCATTCCAATCTGCTTCAGAAACTTGGTGTGTATGTGGCTGTTATACAAACTGGCCAGCAGGCGGCGGCGCATCAGGAGAAAATTCTTATTATGATAACGCTCACAAATGCTGTGCAGGCGGAGCCCAAGGTGGTTCTGGAGTGGTAAGAATTACATTTATGTAATAATGATAAATACGAATAAGGAGCAATGAAATAAAATGCCAGTAAAATATATAGCAAAAGAGTTTACTTACCCTATTCCGGATGCTTGGATTAGTGATCAGTTCACAGCGGGTAAGACAGGAACTTGGACTTACGAAGGTCCAGAGTTTCTTACATTTGAAATAGATAACGAATCAGGTAAAGAATCTGGTTGGTGCCTATGGTTAGATGAAGATTTAGAAAGACCAACACCGTTGGATTGTACAAGAGTAACAGTAGATTGTAAAGAAAATCCTTTACTTTGTGAAATTGCTAATGATGCAGGAAAACCTGAAGCATTAAAATTACGTGAAGAAAGAGAGTGGCAAGTAGCATACGAAAGCCCAGCAGGTTACGAAAACTGTGAAACATTACGTGATGAAGATTTTGAACCACGCGATATCTACGATGAGTTTAATATCACATATGATTTTGAAACAAAAGAATTTAACATTCCTGTTAAAAACTGGGATACACATGGTGTACCATCAAGTTTTGATTGGGATGAATTTAGAAAATTAAGAAATAGAATGCTTGAAGATGCAGACGGCGTTATTGATGATGGTATGCCTGACGCAATACGTCAAAAATGGTTAGATTACAGACAGCTATTAAGAGATGCACCTGAAGCATTAAAAGAATTTGACGCAGGTTTAGCAATACAGATGATGCCAAGTCCACCAATTAGTGCTCCAAAAGGTGATGACCAGGTTGATGACGCTGAGAAGAATAAACAAGACTAAACCAAAACCTATTTCGCTTTTATCATTTTACTAACGTCCTCCCTATAAATATTTTATAATATTTAGGAGGACGTTTTTTGTCTAGATCAACAGCATTTTTTATCAATGGTGGCGCAGGCCGGGTAATCACATCAATTCCTGCGTTTGAAAAATTCGAAGAAGAAAACCCAGATAACGATTTCATCATTGTGTGCGAAGGTGGTATGGACTTTTACAAAGGACATCCTACACTACATAAACGTGCCTATGACGTATGGCATAAAAATTTATTCGAAGATTATATTAAACATAGAGATTGTGTAAGTCCAGAACCTTATAGGGTATGGGAATACTATAATCAAAAAGCCAGTATAGCACAAGCATTTGATATTATTATTAACAACAAAGGCTTGAGAGAATTAGGTGAGCCAAAAGTATTTCTAAACAAGCAAGAAATAGTATCTGGCTTTAATGTTGTACAAGAAGTCAAAGCAAAAACAGGATTAGATAAAGTTTTAGTATTCCAACCATTTGGAAGAAGTACGCAAAATATGGGCGATTTTATTATTGATCCAACAAGTAGAAGTTTTCACTTAAATGACACAATTGAAATTATTAATCAATTAAAGAAAGATTACGCTGTAATTTTAATGAGTGAATTTCCTATAGCATTAGATGAAAATGATTCTAGTAAAACTCCAGTAGCTATGCCACAGATACCTGATACACGTACTTGGGCAAGTATAATTGAAATAGCTGATCATTTTTTAGGTTGTGATAGTTTAGGACAACACTTAGCAAAAGCATTAGGTAAGACAGCAACTATTGTTACTGGCAGTACTTTTCCTATAAACATTTCGTATCCTAATGATAGTACATTTGATATTATTGATGTAGGTGAAGGTAAAAGAACTTACAGTCCTATACGTACAACATTAGAAGATTGGCAAGATCGTGTAAACGATGAAGTCATGGAACTTGGTAAAGAAAACATTAGTAAAGTTGTTGCTAGTTGTAAAAAAGCATTAGGTAAAAGTGAAAAATTTACAGGCACTTATACACCAATGGTACCGCAACCAACAACTTGTGATAATCCTAATCACGACCACGGACAACAGCCAGCACAAATATTAAACAGAACAGGAAAGTAATGGAATTTGATAATTATGCACACGGCTTATTACCGTTATATTTTATAGAAAGTGCTTATGAAAGTTATAAAAACTTTTTAAAGTGCTTTGACATGGAATCAGAAAGTCATAGAGACAGCGGAGATAGCACAACTTTTTACTTGCAAAATTATGAATATCCTGTTACAATAGACGATAAGTATTTAGATTTTATAAAGAAGCATGTTGCTAATATGCCTTATAAAAACATACAGCATAGTAAGAGTTGGTGGATAGAATATCCAGAACACAGTTATGCAGGTATGCACTCGCATACACCAGGTAGACAATTTACTTGTGTTTTGTTTTTAGATGATTATATTGAAGATGAACAACATCCACATGCAGGTTATCTATACGCTGTATTGAACAACGGAAATAAAATGACATATCAAGAGTGGAAACCAGAAGCAGGTAAATTAATTATATTAGACGGTAGAGTGTGGCACGGTACATATCCAACAAGACAGCGTAGAAGAGTTTTTGTTACAGACTTTACATTTGACGTAGGAGAATTTTAATTATGGCGCAATGGATAGCAGGTATAACTAGAGGACACAATGGAGCAGTTTGCCTGTTGAAAGACGGCGAAGTTGTTTTTAGTTTAGAAGAAGAAAGACTTTCAAGACAAAAATATGATGGAGGTCCGTTAGCAGGTATGGTTAAAATACTTGAATATACAGACAAACTTGATTATTTAATTATAGCACATACACAACCGTTAAAAGAATCTGCAGGTAAGATTGATTTTAGTGGTGATGACATATATACTGGTCTTGCACGTAAACTTGGACTTATAGAGAGAAAGTATGAAGGTACTGATCATCCACAAGTGTTAGATTATGCATTTGTGCATCACAAATTACATGCGGCGTGTGCATTTTATCGTTCAGGATTTAAAAGTGCCACAGCAGTTATTGTAGATGGTGCTGGCACATTCATTCCTATGAATTTCGGTGGCAATCAAGAAATGACATGGGAACTAGAAACAATATTTAATTGTGAGTATCCTGCTAACATCAAAACACTTTGGAAACATCAAGGTGGGCGTGGACCTTATATGAGTGCTAAAATGACAATACCTAGTGAACGTGAAGGCGAAAGCGGAACACATGAATTAATTATT
>Ga0213865_10000766_pt1 | contig 21487 bp, 19 predicted proteins | sample PICome_6_FD_160100 | JGI IMG/M metagenome (GOLD analysis project Ga0213865, IMG submission 160100) | Coastal seawater microbial communities near Pivers Island, North Carolina, United States - PICO282 | ecosystem: Environmental > Aquatic > Marine > Coastal | place: USA: North Carolina...
AAAATCTTCATTGAGCAGATTATTGAAGAGGATTTAAAAGCAGGTTTGCCCAAGTCGGAGCTTAAGTTTCGTTTTCCGCCAGAGCCAAACGGGTATTTGCATGTTGGCCACACAAAAGCAATAGGATTAAATTTTGGTCTTGGGAAAAAATATGGAGCCTCTGTAAATTTAAGATTTGATGACACAAATCCAACAAAGGAAGACCAAGAGTATGTTGACGCAATAAAAAGAGATATTAGCTGGCTCGGATATAAGTGGGATAAAGAATGCTACTCATCAGATTATTTTGACCAACTTTATCAGTGGGCTCTTTTATTAATAAAAGACAATAAGGCTTATGTTGATTCTCAACCAAGTGAACTCATAGCCAAACAAAAAGGCACCCCAACTGAACCAGGTGTTGACAGTCCTTATAGAAAAAGAACAGCCCAAGAAAACATTGAATTATTTATTGCCATGAAAGATGGCAAGTTTAAAGCTGGGGAACATGTCCTCCGAGCAAAGATAGACATGAAGCATTCCAACATGTTAATGCGAGACCCGCTTATGTATAGGATAATCCACTCATCTCACCATAGAACAGGCAACAAATGGTGTATTTATCCAATGTATGATTGGACTCATGGAGAAAGTGATTATATAGAACAAATTTCACACTCTCTGTGCTCACTTGAGTTTAAACCACACAGGGAATTGTATGACTGGTTTAAAAAACATGTTTTTAAATATTCAAATTTAAAATACCAATTAAAACCTAAACAAAGAGAGTTTGCAAGACTAAACCTTAGCTATACGATAATGAGCAAAAGAAAGCTCTTAACCCTTGTCGAGAAAGGTTTTGTAAACGGCTGGGATGATCCCCGTATGCCAACAATTTCCGGATTAAGAAGAAGGGGGTATACACCAACAGCTATTAACAAGTTTGTTAATACCATCGGCGTGGCAAAGAGAGATAATATTATTGATGTATCATTATTAGAATTTTGTGTAAGGGAAGATTTAAATAAAACAGCCAATCGAGTCATGGCTGTAACAGACCCCATTAAGCTAATAATTTCCAACTATAAAGATGATAAAACGGAGTGGTTAGAAGCAGAAAACAACCCAGAGAACCCAAGGACTGGAAAGCGTAAAATCCCTTTTTCTAAGGTGCTTTACATTGAAAGAGAAGACTTTAAAGAAGAAGCTACAGGCAAATATTTCCGATTAGCAATCAACAAAGAGGTAAGGCTTAAAAACGCCTATATTATAAAGGCAGAATCATGTAAGAAAGATAGTAATGGAACCATAAACGAGGTGCTTTGCACTTATGACCCATTAAGTTTGAGTGGTAGTGGAACTGAGGAAAGCATGCGAAAGGTAAAGGGAACACTTCACTGGGTATCTGCTAATCACGCAAAAGAAGTTGAAGTAAGAGAGTATGATCGTCTTTTTTCTCATCCATCACCAGACACACAAGATGAAAGCTTCATAAGTTTCTTAAATCCAAAATCACTTAAAATTAAAACAGCACATATTGAGCCATCTGTGTATGACAGCAATGATTTTATTCATTATCAGTTTCAAAGACTGGGATATTTTTGTGTTGATCCAGACTCTACAACAAATAGAATAATTTTTAATAAAACGGTGGGTTTAAGAGATGGATGGGCAAAAACAAAGGAATCACCCCAAGTAAATATTAGCCAGCCTAAACCAAAAAAGGCTATTGAATTAATAAAAAAACTTGGGAAAAAGTTTACTAACCTTCCCAGCGAAAAGCAGCAAAAAGCCAAAGAAGAAATACAATCACTTGCTCATGAAGTTGAATATCAAGAAATATCAGCTCTTTTTAACACTGCTCTAAAAAAAACAGGGACAAGAATTGCTGTATTGATCGCCCTTAAAGAGCTTTTAAAAAAAGGAGAACACAAAACAGATGAAGCTAAAGCCTTTATTAAAAAAGCCTCCGAAGATAAAAACGAGCTATTAAAATCAGAGGCACAAGATTTAGTTTAGACAAGCTTATTCTTCCTTATCTTTTTTTATTTTGCTATTTTTCATGGCTTCACCAATTTGGTTACTAGCAGTGAAGCTGGCCACCATGTCGTTCAACATGTTGCTTCCAGCTTGAGGAGAATTTGGAAGCAATATCAAATTACTGTTAGACTCCCCGCCAATAGACTGAAGTGTATCATAGTGCTGTGTTACGACAATAAGCGCAGAGGCTTCCTGAGAGTTAATACCCACTTTGTTTAGAACCTCAACTGATTCTTCAAGACCACGTGCTATTTCTCGACGCTGATCAGCAATACCCTGCCCCTGAAGACGCTTACTTTCTGCTTCTGCTTTCGCTTTTTCTACAATTAAGATACGAGCCGCATCACCCTCGAACTGTGCTGCTATTTTTTCTCTTTCAGACGCGTTAATTCTGTTCATGGCCTCTTTTACCTGTGCGTCAGGATCAATATCAGTAACTAATGTTTTTATAATATCGTACCCGTAATCCATCATCGCCTCATTCAGCTCTGTTTTTACAGCAATTGCTATATCATCTTTTTTAACAAATACGTCGTCCAACTTCATTTTTGGCACTTCAGCTCTAACAACATCAAAGACATATGAAGTTATTTGTTCGTGTGGGTAATCCAGTTTATAAAATGCCTCGTAAACCTTTTCTTTAACAACTTTGTATTGAACAGATATTTTAAGGCGCACAAAAACATCATCAAGAGTTTTCGTTTCAACTATGACGTCTAATTGCTGAATCTTTAGGCTTAGCCTTCCTGCCACTCTATCAATAAGAGGTATTTTTAATTGAAGGCCAGAGTGCCTAATGCTTTGAAACTTTCCAAAACGCTCAATTATTGCAGCGGATTGTTGTTTGACAATAAAGAATGCTAGTAATAAGACAAAAAAACCAAGTAAAAAAATAATAGGAAGTGCAAAATATGACATAGTAGAAAGATTTAAATTCGTAATTCTTAAATATAGGAAATTCATGGAAAAAAACAATTTAAAAACCGCTTTTTACCATTGCTATGCCTGATTGAACAAGGCTTTCAATGTTTTTATTCTCTTTTGACAATTCAATTAAATATTCCTCAATTTTTGAGCCAATTTTTTCATTATTCGTTAATTCCAAAATCTCTAAAGGCAACAGCCAATTTTCAGGATGTTCGTTTTTTAATTTAAAAAAAAGATTTTTTAACAAACTAAGATCAAACGTGTCTTGTCTGGCCAGCCTTATTTTCTCTGCAATTTCGTTTAACCGTAATTCTTTTTCAGACATTTTATAGCTTATGGTTTTAACTTTTGAAACACTATACAAGTTTTCAAAAGACTCTGGGTCAGCGGCTCCAGAAAACGCAGAGACAACACTGCTTCCAATAGCCATATCATAAACACCATATTCAGGTTTAAAAAGAATTTTATCGCCATATTTTACTGTACAGTCTTCTAGTTTTATTATTTGTATTTTTCCTTTTACATCTCTTATTCCAGTAATGTTTAAACCTTCTACGGTTATTCCACTTTCAAATTCAAAAAACAATCTTTGACCGTCTATAATATTGTAAACTTTAAGATCTATAGGCGTCATATTTTCTAGCGGTAAGCTAACGCTTTTAAGCAATCCCAACGGCGAGCTGTAACCATCTTTATGATATTTTATGCCATGCCCAACAAGCTCTTTTTCTCTATATGATAGAGCTGTAGGTCCGGATGTTTTAAAGAAAACAACTTCATTGTTTTCGCCAACCAAAACATCAGAAAAAACACCAGATATTTGAAGCCCTGTGTTTAGTTCTATTGTTCCCACAGACTGAGATTCAATTAATTTGTTAATTCCGCCGACCCCTCCTTTTCTGACACTTAATGTATCAGCAAAGTCTTCCAGAACCTCCATTAGGTGAGCAAAACTAGGTGTCACATAAAGTTGAGGTTGAGGCTTTGTTATATCAAAACCCATATTAACGACATCAATAGTGTAGGGTAATTTTTTTACAGAATCGCTCATGCACCATTTGCTTTCACCAATTGAAGAAAGCAAACCAGCGCCATAAATTTTTGCTGTTTCGAGACCTCCAATGAGACCATATTCTACACTCCACCATTGCATGTTTCTAACTTTAGCCATTTCTGAAAACTCATGTTCTTGGTTTTGTAGAATATTCACTCTTTTTTCAGCATCTAGTAATACTCTTTTTTCCACACCCGCGGCTTCTTTTAATATAGACAGTTCTCTTACGGCCTCGTAAAGCTCAATGTCATATTTAGACATAATTGCCTTGGCGCCAATTTCCCCAAGGCGCCTAAGAAATTCGGCATAGTCGGGATTGGCAATTATGGGCGCATGGCCAGAGGCTTCATGGATTATATCAGGGGCCGGGGTGTATTCTATGTGCTTTAACTGTCGAATATCAGAGGCAATAACTAATACATTATTAGCTTGAAATTCCATGAAAGCATTAGGCGGAATAAAACCATCAACAGCCACAGCGGCCCACCCAATTTCTTTTAGAATTCTATTCATTCCGTATATATTAGGAATTGCTTCAGAATCAATACCAGCTTTCATTAAACCTTCAATATAAGATTCATGAGCTACTTTTTTTAAATAGGAAATATTTTTTCTCATAACAAACCTCCACACAGCTTGGTTTATTGGAGTGTATTGATCGTACTGTTGAGGAACAATAAACTGCTTTAAATGTTTAGGAAGGCGAGTTAAAATTTTTTCAGAAGAGCAGGGATTAATATTTCTAACCATATCTTTAAAATAATAAATCGGGCCATTAGATTTGTATAATTACAATCACAAAAGCTAATAATACTAAGTTACTAAAAAATTTGAGCTATTTATTAAATAAGATTTTGATAGTCTTGTTTTTGTCTACAGGCTCAGAGTTGCTTATTAATACAGTTTGAGATTCAAAATCGGCCTGAATAATATAGCCCTCCCCATTGAAGTAACTTTTAGAAACAACAGCTTTGTGTTCGCTATCTTGCACAATTTTAATCTGATTAGTATAATATATCTCTCCATTTATTAAGCTAAATTCAGAAAAAAATGCTGCTATTTTAGGTAAAACAGGATTTTTATATAAGTCTTCGGGAGTGCCTGACGATATTATTTTTCCAGACTCTACAACTACTATGGAGTCTGCAAACGGCAAAACATCGTCCTTATCATGTGAAGCCACCACACAGGTTATTTCATTTGACTTTAAGTAAGAAAACAAGCTTCTTCTCAAGCTTCTTTTTTTGTAGCTATCAATATGGCTAAAAGGCTCATCTAGCAACAAAATTTCTGGTTGAGATGCTAAAGCCTTTGCAATAGCAACTCGTTGTTTTTGACCACCGCTTAGCTTTACAACTTTTGTGTTTAGGTATTCACTTAAACCCACAACACTTAGCAAGTCAATGATTCTTTTTTTCTTTTTCTTTGGATAAAAGTTTGATAAGTATGAGCCAATATTTTCTTCGACTGTTGTAAAGGGCATTAAATCAAATTCCTGAGCCACATATTTCATAAAATCATGCCCTACAATTAATTTATCTTTAGGGCCAAGAATTTTTTTATCACACCACGAGACAAGACCATTGTCAAGATCTTTTTCTCCATATATAAGTTTTAAAATTGTGCTTTTACCAGACCCGCTTTCGCCAACTATAGCAAGAACTTCACCCTTTTTTGCTGTAAACGACATGTCGTCAATAATAACCCTATTGTCATAACTGAAAGAGATGTTCTTAACATTTAGCATTGTCAGAACACATTATTAACTAGATGCTCAGCGATTTGAATAGCATTTGTGGCTGCTCCTTTTCTTAGATTATCGCTTACAATCCAAAGGTTTAGTGTGTTTTCTGCACTTTCATCTCTCCTTATTCTGCCAACGAAAACATCATCTTTTCCATGAGCAAAGATTGGCATTGGATATGAGTTAACCTCTGGGTTATCTTGAACAACAACCCCAGGGGTTTCATTTAGCAGCTTTCTTACCGTGCTTAATGTGAAATCTTTTTCAAATTCGACGTTTACTGATTCTGAGTGTCCTCCAGCTGTAGGAATCCTAACTGCTGTTGCAGTTACTCTGAAGGAATCATCATTTAAGATTTTTTTCGGCTCATTAGCAAGCTTCATTTCTTCTTTGGTATAGCCGTTATTCATAAATACATCACAATGTGGAAGGGCATTTTTAAAAATTTGATATGGATACACCATCTCTCCTTCAATGCCATTTGCCTCGTTTTCCATTTGTCTTACAGCCTTAATACCAGTTCCAGAGACGGACTGATAGGTTGAGACAATTACGCGTCTCATTTTATAGACTTTATGCAATGGAAATAGAGCAAGAACAAGCTGAATGGTTGAACAATTTGGGTTGGCTATTATTTTATCCTCTTTTGAAAGAATATTTGCATTAATCTCTGGTACAATAAGCTTTTTCTTCGGATCCATTCTCCAAGCAGAAGAATTATCTATTACAGTGCAGCCGACTTTTTCAAACTTTGGAGCCCATGAAAGAGACACATCACCACCTGCTGAAAATATAGCAATTTTTGGAGTTAACTTAATAGCTTCTTCTAGGGTTATAATTTTATAAGCTTTTCCACTAAAGCCTACTGTTTTACCAGCACTTTTTTTAGACGCTACAGGAATTAGCTCAGAAATTGGAAATTTCCTTTTCTCTAATAATTCTAACATAATGGTTCCAACCATTCCCGTTACACCAACAACTGCTACTTTCATTTTATGAGTTAATTTTTATGCAAACTTAATAAATACTACAAGAGATTAAAATGATATTAGAAGAATTTTTATGCTGTTGTGACAACCCCTTATATAAAAGGTTATTTAACTATTTTGCGCTTTATCCTTGTTGATAATGCTGTCAACAGTTCATAGGAAATTGTGTTAGCTTTTTCTGCAAGTTTTTGTGCTGAGTTTATTGAATCAAAAACAACAACTTCATCACCCTCTTCGCAGCTTACATTGCTTACATCCACCATTATCATGTCCATACAGACGTTCCCGACAATTGGAGCGATATTATCACGTATAAGCACGTAACCAACACCATTTCCATATTTACGATCAATACCATCAGCATGGCCCAAGGGCAGCGTAGCAATTTTTTTATCTTTATCAGCAAAAAAGGCTCTATTGTATCCAACGCTCCCCCCTTTTTTTATATGATGAATTTGTGAAATAATGGTTTTAAGTGACACAACTGGACTCAAAGCAGTATTTTCTTTAGTATTATCATAACCATAAAGACCAATCCCACAACGCACCATTTCATAATTAGCATTGGGGTAATTTAATACCCCTGATGTGTTGCTCAAGTGTCTAATAGGCATTTCGCCATAAGAAAGCGCGAACTTTTTACTGGCTTTTTCAAAATTTTCAATTTGTAATTCCGTAAAAGTTTTCTCGTCAAGATCTTCACTTGCTGCTAGATGGGAGAAGATAGATCTAACTTTTAAAGATCTTTCTTGGCACAATTTTTTTGCAACTTGATCAGAAGATTCGTGACCAAACCCAAGCCTATTCAAACCAGTATTAAATTTAACGTGAACAGGGTAATTTTCAAGACCCTGTTGGGCAGACAGGTCAACGAAAGCCTTTAAAACCCTATTGCTATATAAGCTAGGTTCTAAGTTGAACTCTATAGCTTTTTTGAAGTTAGAAATTTGAGGATGTAAAACTAAAATAGGGGACTTAATTCCTGCTTTTCTAAGCTCAACACCTTCATTAACATACGCCACCGCAAAGTAATCTATACCAAGACTTTCAAGAAGCTTAGAAACCTCTATTGAACTACTGCCATAACCACAAGCTTTAACCACACCAAGCATTAGGGTTTTAGGAGAGAGCTTTGATCTTATAAAAGAGAAGTTTTTCTTAAGCGCAGGAAGATTGATTTCTATGGTGGTTTCTGTAGTCAAATGTTAATTTTTCGGACTATTTAAGCCTTTGTTTTTAATTTCAATATTTTTTTCTTCCTTATTAGTCGCTTTGTAGAATGCAGAACGGCTTAAAGGTTCGTATTTGTCAACTTCACCAAGTAGGACAAGAGAATCGTCATTAGTTTTTCGGAAGCTGAATTGAGCCAATCCACCAGTTCTTGTACAAACCGCATGGACCTTTGTAACATACTCAGCTGTTGCCATTAAGTTTGGCATAGGCCCAAACGGACACCCTTTAAAATCCATATCAAGACCCGCAACAATCACTCTGATTCCACGATTTGCAAGAATATTACAAACCTCTACAATGTCATCATCGAAAAATTGGGCTTCGTCAACGCCCACGACCTCGCATTTTGAAGAAAGATCTAATATTTCTGAGGCAGATTTAACAGACGTTGATTTTATTTGATTTGAGTCGTGTGATACGACATTAGTACTATCAAATCGAACATCAGCGATAGGCTTAAATATGCCTACTGATTGCTTTGCAATTTTAGCACGCTTTAACCTTCTAATTAGTTCTTCGGTTTTTCCTGAAAACATTGAGCCACAGATTACTTCTATCCAGCCAAATTGTTCTTTATCCTTTGATGTTTTTTCAATAAACATTTTGTAATTTTATGGTGCTTAAGCAAAAATAATTTGCTTTTTTAGCAGTAAGTAAATTTACTAAAAATAAAAGCAATAATTTAAAATTTACAATTCTCAAATATTTACAAGAATCGGTCCATTATGAAGAAAAAATTAGAGTCTGAACTCATAAGCTTAGCTCACAGGGTTTTAAAGCTAACAGGCAGAGAGGATTTAAAAAAAATGCAAGAAGAGGTGGCATTGCTTTATCAAAAAATAACAATCTTAAAATTCTTTCAGGATCAATTTAAGGGAGAAATTCCAGAAGAATTAGAGGCCAATACTTCTTTTTTTAGCTCGCTTGATGGAGCTTTTAATAACAAGGTTTCAGATTCAGTTGAAATCGATGAAAAAGTATATGTTAACATCGACAATAACGAGCAAGAAGCAATAATGGAGCCCGCAATTGAAAAGATAAAGGATATTGTTGCCCAAATGCCACAAGAAGCTAATGCTGTCGATGATTTATTTGAGGAAATCAACTCAACTAAGGAGTCCGAAGGGTTAGAAGAATTGACAGAGAATTATGGCCAACTTCCAATGTTTGATCCAGTAAATAATGACAATACAGAGAAAAGTGAAGATAATGAAGAACCTCTTTCAGAGGTAAAAAAAGTATCTGTTGATCAAAATTTAAAATCCGGAGGCTTTGAAATCGGGCTTAACGATAGGCTGGCTTTTGTTAATCATCTTTTTGAAAACAATAATGAGGATTACGATCGTGTAATTTCTCAACTAACAACAATGGATTCTTTTGAAGAGATATCGGACTTTCTTGAAAATATTATTAAGCCAGATTATAATAATTGGGAAGGAAAATCTGATTACGAGTCTAGGTTCTTGGAGATTATAGAGCAAAAATTTATTTAAACATGAAGTCTAAATTAAGTTATGCTGTTTTTGGGAATGGGAGTTGGGCAACAGCAATAGTCAAAATGCTGTGCGAAAACCTTGATGAGGTCTATTGGTATGTAAGAACACCACAAACCTTAGATTATATTCAAAAAGAAAAACACAACCCTAAGTATCTTTCGTCAGTAGAGTTTGATACAAACAGGCTTAACTTGAATTGTGATATCAACTTTGTAGCAAACAAAGCTGACGTCTTGATTTTTGCTATACCGTCAGCCTTTATTCATGAACAATTAGAGCATATTTCCGTTGACATATCAGCTAAAATTATAGTTTCAGCGGTAAAGGGAATTGTTCCTGAAACCGGCCTGCTGGTTGCGGAACATTTTTCTAAAATGAAAAATGTGCCAATGTCAAATATTGCAGTCATAGGCGGCCCTTGCCATGCTGAAGAAGTTGCTTTAGAGCGTTTATCGTATTTAACAATAGCCTGTATGGACCCTGAAATATCAAAGGAGGTTTCTTTACGATTAAGCAGCCATTATATAAATGCTCGTGTTCATGAAGATATTATTGGGGCTGAGCACGCTGCTATGCTTAAAAACATTTATGCTATTGCAGCGGGAATATCTCATGGACTAGGATATGGAGACAACTTCCAAAGTGTACTTATGAGTAGTGCTATAAGAGAAATGAAGCGTTTTATAAAAAAAGTATACAAAATGAAACGCAAAATAAACGAGACACTTTATTTAGGGGATTTGCTCGTTACAGGGTACTCAACTTTTTCACGAAATAGGATGTTTGGCAACATGATAGGCAAGGGCTACACCGTTAAGTCTGCTCAAATGGAAATGAACATGATCGCCGAGGGTTACTATTCAACTAAAAGCGCTTTTGAAATAAATAGTAAACATGAAAATTCAGCAAAAACACCCATAATAGACGCAGTTTACGACGTATTATATAATAATAGGAACCCGAAAAAGGTCTTTAAGAAACTTGCTGAAAAAATAGACTAATCTAAAAGGCGCTTTTGAACTGCTCTAAAAATCTAATATCGTTTTCGCTCAGAAGCCGGATATCATTTATTTGATGAAGTAATAATGCAATTCTGTCTATACCCATTCCAAAAGCAAAACCAGAATAGGTATTAGGATCTATTCCACAATTTGTCAAAACATTAGGATCTACCATGCCACACCCCATGATTTCTAGCCAGCCTGTCCCTTTGGTCATTTTATAATCTGTTTCAGTTTCTAGACCCCAATAAACATCAACCTCAGCGCTTGGTTCTGTAAAAGGAAAATATGAAGGGCGAAGCCTAATTTTTGATTTGCCAAAAAGCTCTTTAGTAAAAAATTGAAGAGTCTGTTTAAGATCTGCAAAACTTACGTTTTCGTCAATATAAAGCCCCTCAACTTGGTGAAAAAAACAGTGAGAACGAGCAGAAATAGCTTCATTTCTGTAAACCCTTCCAGGTGAAATGGTTCTTATTGGGGGCTTGTTGTTTTCCATATATCGAACTTGAACTGAGCTAGTGTGAGTACGAAGTAAAATATCGGGATCGGTTTGTACAAAAAAGGTGTCTTGCATATCTCGAGCAGGATGATGTTCTGGCAAATTAAGAGCTGTAAAATTATGCCAGTCATCTTCTATTTCTGGACCTTCACTTACATTAAAACCAATTCTTGAAAATATGTCAATTATTCGATTTTTTACAATAGAGATAGGATGTCTGCTTCCAATAGAAAAAGAGTTACCAGGCATTGTAAAATCAAAAGAGCTATCTAGAGACACTTTTCTTTTTTCAAACCCGTTCTTGAGCAGAGAGACCTTCTCTAAAGCAGCATTTTTTAAGTTATTAATAGCTTGACCAAAAGCTTTTTTATCCTCATTAGGTATTGTTTTAAACTTTGAGAAATAATCATTTATGATTCCTTTTTTACCTAGAAACTTAATTCTAAACTCCTCTGCTTTTTCAGGAGAATTTGTAGTGAAGCTTTGGATTTCTTTAATTAAGGACTCAATTTGCTCTATCATCTTGTAAAAATAAAGGTCAAATTTAATAAAACTTAGCTAATATATCCTTGTTCAATAAAATAGTTTACTATAGCTTGTTTCATCAAAAGACTTTGCTCGCCTGGGCTCAAATTAGGCAGCTCTTCTTTTAACTTGTAATGTGGCCACCCATCCTCATCTACAAAATCAAATTCATAGTAGCCATAAGGCATTAACAGCCTAGAAGTGGCTATATGCATCAAATTAAGTTTTTCATCTTTTTTAAATTTACGTTGAACTAACCCTAATTCTTGAACACCAACAAGGTATATAACTCCGTCCAAGTCAACAGGCTCTCCATAATTAAATTGATGAGAAATCTTTTTTAAAAGTTTGTTCCACCTACCCTTAAGAATTTTATCTCTTACCATAATTATTTGTAAATTTAATTTTTTTATATAAATTTTTATGGCAGTTATTGATATAGTCTTTCTTACATTAATTGGATTTGGTGTTATCAAAGGCCTGTTTAAAGGGTTCTTTGTTGAAGTTGCTTCAATTGCTGCATTATTAATAGGGTCATACGGTGCCGTTCACTTTAGTAATTATGCTTATTCTGCATTGAGCGGGGTTTTAGATTGGTCCAAAAGGAATATAAATATTCTTGCTTTTATCATGACTTTTTTGATCATTGTATTATCAATTATGCTTATTGGTAAAGCAATGACTAAGCTCGTTAATGTAATGTCGCTAGGTATAATAAACAGACTACTAGGAGGTCTTTTTGGGGGTCTTAAAATAGCTTTGTTGATTTCTGTACTAATACTAGTGTTAAACAATTTTAGTATTTTAAAATTAATTGTTACAGAAGATGATTTAAAAAAATCAACAATTTATAATCACGTTCAGGGAATAGCTCCAGCTTTAAACTTGCCGTCTTTTGTTGAACAAACCAAGCAAATGGATTTCTTGAAGCCAAAAAGTGAAAAATAGCTTTTTCTATTGAAATAGATTTATATTTTTTTAAGTGAGCCATTAGAAATCCAGCCCACTCTACCATCTTGAAGTTTTATTTTAGTCCAATAAGCGTTTGAGGAGTCGATTAGCATAACCTTAGTGCCCTCATGTAAATAAAATATGGACTCACTTTTAAGTTCAGGTTCCAATTTTATGGCACTTTCTTGAGAAAAAACCACTGCATATTTTAGATTTTTTTTCACTTCTTCTTTTTTGTGAGCAATTAGAAAACAGCCTATTGTTAAGCAAATAGAAAAGAAGCCCAGAATGAAGAACAACCTTTTTTTAGCAGCTTTTGGTTCTAAATAGTATGCTATAAAAAAAGTAATAAAAAGACAAATAAAAACAATAGATATTATAGCCCAGCCTGTTAAGCTAAAGAAGTGAAATATTTTCTTTAAAGGTTTGAATATATTCAGCTCAGGAACTGTTTCGATTTTATCAACTGTCATTTTCTTTGCAAAGCTTAAATTGTTTAAAATTCTTTCATTATTTGGAGACAGGACTAAGGCCTTTTCATAATTAAGAATGCATGGGGCTATTTTGTTTAGTTTATAATAAGAGTTACCCAGGTTAAAATAAAGCTCTGCGGAATGCAATCTACTTGCTAATATGGCTTCGTAAGCTTCAGCAGCCTCAGAATAGTTTTCTGACAAATAATATGTATTAGCTTTTTCAAAACTTTCTAAGTTTTGAACATGAGCAGGAAGAGTAAATGCTAAGGCTAAAAGAATAATTAAAAATCTCATATTATAATTGTTTATCAATTTGAGTTATTATTTCTGATGCGGTTTCATAATCTTTAATCATGTCGGATTTGCCCAAAGGAGTGTATCTAGCAAAATCACAAGACTCCAAGAGTTTAACAAACACAGTTACATTAGAACTAGAAATAGAATTATTATCAAGTAAAGACTTGATCCTGTCTTTACTTAAATCAACGGTTTTTATTTTAAGTTTTGCCTTTAAATAGCTGTGCAGTGCTCTCTCAAGATCTTCATAAAAGCTTTCTTTATTTCCTATGTTTTTCTTTGCTTCACTCAAATATTTTTTTGCGAGTTTTCGGTTTTTCCTGATTTTATTTCCTTCAAAATCCATTGCTCTTTTTCCTTTTATTTTTGTGTATATAATTATAGTAGGAATAAAGAAAAGAGGTGTTATAAAAAGCAACCAAAACAAAACACTTTTAAAAAAATCATCTTTTTCAATTGGCTCAAGCTTTGTTGAAGTATAAATGCTAGAAAATTTGGAATCTTTAGACTCAATTTTTGAAATATTATCTTGTGAGATATTATCTACATTATTTTTAGAAATGTATGGGTTTTCACTAGCGTTAACAATAATTTTTTCGGAATTAATTGTTTCATAGCGCTTGGTTTTTGGGTTAAAAAAGCTGAAGCTAATTGGAGGAATTGGGTATTGGCCTGACTCATTTGTGACAATAGTATAGTTGTCCAAAATGCGCCCCTTTGTTCCGTTCAGAGAAGTTTTTATGTCTTCAGAATGCTCAGGATCATAAATTTCAAGACTTGAGGGAAGTATGGGTTCTGGAAGCTCAAAAAGCATTAAGTTTCCTTTTCCAGAAACCTCCAGTTTTAGGTTAAAGGCCTCAGAAGCAGTTAATGTTTTTTTTGAAGATTCCACTTTGAAGTCAAACTCACCAACAGCACCAGAGAAGTTTTCAGGCCTGCCTTGTTTTGGCAAAGGCTTCACTTTAATAATGCGATTTCCTGCAGTAACAGTTCTGTTGACTGTCGTCGTGGCCCTTCTACCAAAGATATCTCTGCGGTTTGAGGGCACTTCCACGCTAATATCTAGAGTTAAAGGCTCAAGGGAAAGCTCTCCTGTTTTTTGAGGGAATAAGACTGTTTTTTTGAGCACTACGAACCTGTAGTTTTCTCCTTTGTAAAGGCCCTCTTGGACTTTTAACTCTTTAACGTCAATGTTTTGACTCCAGAAGTCGTTATAACGAGGCTTGTCAATCTCGTTCCAGGTTCTAATACCAGTATTTTCGGCAATATAGAGTTTATATACAACCGAAATGGCTTCATTAAGATATGGATCAGTTTTAGAAATTTCAGCAACAAGATCAATGCTTTCAGAAGCTAAATACTCAGGATCGTTAGGATCTTTTGGAACATCTACAGCAGCAGTAACATTAATTTCAATTGGGGAGGTTTTATAGATTACTCCTTTTACCTCAATGCTTGCTTGCCCAATGCTGGTTGAGCCTCTTTTTTTTGGAGCTAAAAAATAAGTATAAGTCTTTGAATAGGTTCTTACTCCATTAATCCAAGAGTTACTAATAGACTGGCTTGGCCCTCCCACTACTTTAAAGTTTTCAAAAGAAGGGGGCGTAAAGTTGTCTCCGTCTTCATTCATCAAAAAGTCAATTTGAAGACGTTCGTTAATGCCTAATGTCTTTTTGCTAACTTTTGCTCTAAAACTCACCTGTCCAGACAACAAGTTGAAGCTAAATATTAAGAGATATATAAAACGTAAGTTCATAATTACCAGTCTTTATCCGTTTCAACTTTAATTCCTTTTGTCTTTGAAGCGTTCATTTTTTCTTGCACTTTATTTTCTTCATTGTTCATTGCCTCAAGCAAGTTTTTTATTTGTTGAGGAGACAATTTCCCTTGTTGATTTTCAGGGTTGTTTTTTTCTTTAGAGTCTTTTCCATTATTTTCAGAGTCTTTTTTATCGTCCTTGTTTTCTTCGTTTTCCTTGTTTTCCTTGTTTTCCTTGTTTTCTTCGTTTTCCTTGTTTTCCTTGTTTTCCTTGTTTTTTTCTTGTTGCTTATCTTTTTTATCGTCATCATCACCACCCCCACCATCTTCTTCTTTTGCGCATTCTTTTGCAATGGCTAGGTTATAACGAGTTTCATCGTCTTTTGGGTTGTTTCTCAAAGCATTTTTATAAGCTTCGACGGCTTTTTTACAAGCATTTTCTTTCATAAAAATATTCCCAAGGTTATGAAAAGCTTGGTATTTTTCTTTTTTATTTCCATTTTTTGTTGCCTCAATTAATCTAGCTTGGGCCTCGTCATATAATTCTGCATTATAATACGCATGACTTAAATTATAAGCCCCTTTTGAGTTTAATTTATTTTTTGATAGTGCTGTCCTATACTTTTTTTCCGCTTCATAAAAATTATCTTTGACCACAGTATTGCCTTCGTATACAAATTTATCCGAAAGGTTTTTATTGGGCTCATCATTTGAAGTTTGAGAGAAACTAAGACTACTAAATAGAATAATAAATAAATTTCTAAGAGGAAAAAAGATTTTGAATGTTAATATTTTAGAATTAAAGTGAATCATGAGTTTTCGTTAAATAAGTTAAGTCGTTTTAACCAAGCAGTCTTTCTTTCCAATAAAAACACATCTAAAATTATAAAGAAAAGTGCAATACCCAAAAACCATTGAAATTGGTCTTTATACTCAGAAAATTCTTTAGCTTCAAATTCTTTTTTGTCAAGGTTGCTTAATATAGAAGTTGTTTTCTCTGTAACCTCAGCTGTATTTTTTCCATCAATATATACCCCATTACCAATTTCAGATATTTCTATTAATGTTTTTGAGTTAAGTTTTGTAATAACCACGTTCTCATCAGAATCTTTCTTATATTTTAAAACAATTCCGTTTCTTTTAATAGGGATTGGGCCTCCTTTCTCTGTTCCAACGCCAATGGTATAAATTTTAATACCTTCTTCAGCAGCAGCTTCTGCTACATCCTTACTTAAGTTATTATGATCCTCGCCGTCAGATATAATTATCAAAACTCTATTTGTCTGTTCCTCGTCATCATAGTAGGTTCTAGAGAGTTGAATTGCCTCGTCTATTGCTGTTCCTTGGGAAGAAAGCATTTCAGTATTCATATTTTGTAGGAACATTCTTGCTGAAGCATAGTCAGTAGTTATTGGAAGCTGAGGAAAAGCCTTACCGGCATAAGCAATTATGCCAACCCTATCGCTTACTAGATTTTTTATGATTTGCGATGTGAGCTGTTTGGCTTTTTCTAGTCTGTTCGGTGCAATATCTTCAGCTAGCATGCTCTTTGAAACATCTATTGCAAATACAATATCAACACCTTCTCTTTTAACCGTTTCTAGTTTTGTACCAATTTTTGGATTAACTAAGGCAATTATTAAGCTCACAATTGCTAATGATAGAATAATGTGTTTAAAGGTTGACTTAAAAACGGATTGTTCAGGACTTAGTATTTTCAATAGATTTTCGGAAGCAAATTTATTTTTTGTTTTTTTCTTCCAAATCATTGTCCACATGAACATTATTAGCATCCCCACAACAAGAAGCAATAACCAAAACCAAAAATCTTCTTCTAATTGATACATATTATAAAAATCCTCTTAACAATGTGTTTTTAAGTAAAAACTCTATTAAAATTAAACCCAGAGCTAGAAGCACAAGAGGTCTAAACTTTTCTTCGTAATTGTAATATTTAAACTCCTCAATTTCTGTTTTTTCAAGGAGGTCAATTTCTTCGTATATTTCTTCTAGTTTTTTATTGTCTGTTGCTCTAAAATACTTACCTCCAGTTTCTTTCGCAATTTCTTTTAGTAATTTTTCGTCAATTTCTACCTGGACTCGAGCATATTGAAACTTCCCATTGCTTAAAGCGACTGGAGAAAGCGCCATGCCGTTGCTACCCAATCCAATGGTATATGTTTTTATTCCATATTCTACTGCTAACTCGCTAGCTGTTTTTGGGTCAATAAAACCCGAGTTATTAACACCATCGGTGAGAAGAATTATAATTTTACTTTTGGCTTTGCTGTCTTTTATTCTATTTACAGCAGTAGCTAGACCCATTCCAATTGCTGTACCACCAGTAATAATAGTATTATATTCGATCTCCTTCATAGATTTTAACACTATACCTTTATCGCTTGTAATCGGAGTTCTAGTGTAGCTTTCTCCAGCGTATTCTACGAGCCCTATTCTATCATTTGGACGTTTACTGATGAATTTTCCTGCTACTTTTTTTAATGCTTCAAGACGACTTGGTTTTAAGTCTTTCGCCAACATGCTAGCAGAAACATCAATTGCCATTACAATGTCGATCCCCCGGGTTGTTTTTGTTTTGCTTGAAACATTGACTGTTTGAGGTCTTGCTAGCGCTAAAATAATTAGACATATGGATACCAATCTCAGAACAAATAGTAAGTGTTTTAATAATACCCATATTTTACTACTGCTTTCAAAACTTTTGAGATTAGAAATATTCAGGTCTGCAGTTTGTTTTTTGTGTTTGTAGAAATACCATAAAATAAGAACAGGGACAACTGTTAGAAACCAAAGAAATGTTTTATGAGTAAATTCTATTTCTGTAAACATTATTCTTGATTAAGTTTTATTAGTTCAACAGATGCAATAATTCTGTTTGAAATTTCATCTGCATAAGCGTCTTCTTTGTCCCATATTATAATGAGCTGTTGCAACAAAGAATCGGTAGAGAATCCCAAAATAATAAATTCAGCGCTAATTGTTTCTTCAGCACTATTAAAACGATAGTTCATAGGGCCAAAAGTTTTTAAACCCTCCTGACCATTTGGCGTTATAAACTGTTCTGTTTTAGTTAAAATATTACTGGCCCCGTCAGCCTCTAAAGCATTTAATTCATTTTCAGCAATTTCAATTAAATCAATCGATCCACTTTGTTTGCCTTCACTAGCCCCGGAACTTTTGGTTTTAGAGCTTTTAACCATAATTTTCAAGGGCACACCCTCTCCATTATAATAAAAGATCTTTGATTTCAGGTCATTACTATTGTTGCTAATGCTGTCAAAGTTTTTTCTTGAAAGAGGCACAGGGGTTTCAATTATTATGCCTGGAGCGCCATATTCGCTTGATACCCAATCTTTTTTTAACAACAGCATACTAGGATTGCGTAAGAGGGTGTCCTTCACATTATTAAAACCGTAAAAGAAAATACTTGAAACTGATATGATTAAAGCTGATGCTATAATCCCAAAGAAGACTTGTTTTAATCGTTTTTGCTTTCTCTTTTTTTGAAGGGCTAATTTATATTCTATTGTATTTTCAATTTCTTCTTTAGTAGGCTCAGGAAGTCCTGATTTTACACTTTCAATTTCATTTAAAATAGCTTTTTTATCCATTCTAACCATTTCAATACTTGGCTTAGATTTAGCAAATTTTACTAGATCAGCTCTTTTTAAAGTTGCTTCAATATTTTTGATAGATTCTTCATCAAGAGATATTTTATTTGATTTGTTTAGGTCATTTAATTTTAATAAAAGCTCATCAGTTGTGCTCTCTAATGAATGGTTATAAACCTTATCATTTAAATATTTTCTGAGAATTAGTGTTAAATCAGAATAAAATTCTTTGACCTCGTCATTTTCAAATGCCTTTTCTTCATTTAGTTTTGATAAAGCCAATTTGGCCAATTCATAAGGTGGCAATGACAAGCTGTTATTTTTGGTTTTCAACTCTCTTTTTCTCCAATAATAGAAAACAATTGAAATAATAGCGGTTATTGCAATTAGTATCAACAACCAATTTAAAATGGTTTTTTTTAAACTAGGTTTTTTAACTTGCAAAATAGGCTTGATATCATAGAGTTTTTGTTTTGTAGTATCTACTTTAATTGATAAAACATTGATTTCTATAGAATCTGAAAGGAGAGTTTTATTTCCAAATAGTATTTTTTGTTGAGGAATAGTGTATGTTCCAGAGTCGAATTGGGTAAGCCCATATTGTTTTATTAGCGCAATATTTGATTTTTCAATTAAGGTGTCCGTCTTATAATTTTCAATTACCTCAAGCGCTCCAAATGATTTTGTGTCTGGGAAAACAACTTTTTTTATACCATCAAGCTCAACTTTGAAACTTATAATTAGTTCTTCACCAATTTTTATAGAAGTTGAATCAACACTTGTTTTAATTTGGGCATTTGCACAAAACCCTGAAATTATTAATGCTAATGCAGTTATAATATTCTTAAAACAAGCTATATGTTTATTAATTCTCAACATCTAAGTTTAACCTCTTTGCTTAAAATAACTTAATAATTTCTTTACATAGCTTTGATCCAATCTACAAGACAAGTGCCCGGCACCTGATTTTTTAAAACTAGTTTCAAAGTAACTCTGCTGAGCAAGAAAGTAATTTGTGTAATTTTTTCTTGTCCTTTCAAGGCTGGTATTAACAATCATAGATTTTCCGCTTTCTTGATCTATCATTTGAACCAATCCTAGGTTAGGTATTGTCATTTCATTTTTATCATAAATGCGGATTCCTGTAACATCATGCTTTTTTGAAGCTATTTTCAATGTGTAATCATAATTGTCATCTATAAAATCTGAGAGAACAAATACTATAGCTCTTTTTTTTATGACACTTGAGAGAAAACGTAGCCCTTCAGAAATATTAGTTTTTTTGCTCGTTGCTTTGAACTCAATAAGTTCCCTTATTATTCTAAGTACATGTGAGCGTCCTTTTTTGGGAGGAATGTAAAGTTCAATTTGGTCCGTAAATAAAATCAATCCAATCTTGTCATTGTTTTTTGTAGCAGAAAAGGCAAGAGTTGCAGCAATTTCAGTAACAAATTCATTTTTTAATTGCTTATCGGTTCCAAATTTTTTTGACCCAGAGACATCCACCATTAACATCATGGTGAGTTCTCTTTCTTCTTCAAAAACTTTTATGTGCGGGTCATTGTATCTTGCCGTTACATTCCAATCTATATTTCTTACATCATCACCGTATTGGTATTGTCTTACTTCAGAAAATGTCATTCCACGCCCTTTGAATGTTGAATGGTATTCGCCTCCAAAGATGTGATCTGACAACCGTCTAGTCTTTATTTCAATTTTGCGTACTTTTTTTAGTAACTCTTTTGTATCCATAATGTATGATTACGGTTCCTATATTTTAAAATATAATAGAGCAAACCTTTTAAGGCACTTCAATTACGTTTACAATCTTATTAATGATCTCTTCTGAAGTTATGTTTTCTGCCTCTGCTTCATAAGTTAGACCAACCCGGTGGCGCAATACATCTAGGACTACTGCGCGAACGTCTTCTGGAATAACATAGCCCCTGTGCTTGATAAAAGCATAACACTTTGCAGCTTTAGCCAAATTAATACTACCTCTAGGAGAAGCTCCAAAAGAAATTAGAGGCTTAAGGTCATCCAAATTATATCGCTCAGGATATCTTGTCGCAAATATGATGTCAAGGATATATTTTTCAATTTTCTCATCCATGTAGACTTCTCTAACAGATTTTTGAGCTTTTAAAATCTCTTTTATACTAACGACTGGTTTGATTTTTTCAAAAGCTCCTTTCAGGTTTGAGCGAACAATTTGCTGTTCATCTTCAAGCTTGGGGTAGTCAATAACTGTCTTTAACATAAATCGATCCACTTGCGCTTCGGGGAGAGGATATGTTCCTTCTTGTTCGACGGGGTTTTGTGTTGCCATTACTAAAAATGGTTTATCAAGACTGAACGTTTCATCTCCAATTGTAACTTGTTTTTCTTGCATTGCCTCAAGAAGCGCAGATTGAACTTTAGCTGGGGCTCGGTTAATTTCATCCGCTAGAACAAAGTTTGCAAAAATAGGACCCTTTTTTATAGTGAAATCATTAGCTTTCATATTATAGATTAAAGTCCCAATTACATCAGCAGGCAAAAGGTCAGGTGTGAATTGAATTCTACTAAAGGCGCCACTTACTGCTTGAGATAAAGTGTTTATAGCAAGAGTTTTTGCAAGCCCAGGAACCCCTTCTAATAATATATGCCCCTGCCCTAATAAGCCAATTAAAAGGCGTTCGATCATATGTTTTTGACCAACAATAACTTTGTTTATTTCTAAGGATAAAAGCTCTACAAAGGCACTTTCTTTTTCAATTTTTTCATTAATTGTTTTGATATCTATAGATTGATTTTGTGCTTCCATTTTTTGTTTTTAATTGATATTTATAGCCTTTAAAATTAGCTATGTGACAATACGGTTTTTAATTTAATAGATTAAATCCT
>Ga0213865_10000768_pt1 | contig 21458 bp, 17 predicted proteins | sample PICome_6_FD_160100 | JGI IMG/M metagenome (GOLD analysis project Ga0213865, IMG submission 160100) | Coastal seawater microbial communities near Pivers Island, North Carolina, United States - PICO282 | ecosystem: Environmental > Aquatic > Marine > Coastal | place: USA: North Carolina...
CATCAGCAGCTAATCAATCGCAACAAAACGTACTCGATCGCCCACATGAAGCGCGAAAACCTTACGAGAATCGCTGGCTGATTGCCTAGCAGCGCTCGTATCGAACAAAGGAAAGTCGGTCTGCCCTAGGAGATGCCAGCCACCGGGGCTGGCGACGGGATAAATTCCAGCATGCGCCCCCCCGATCGCCACCGAACCTGCCGGCACATACTCACGAGGTGATACCAGACGATTTAAATGCAAACGAGGATCCAGCCCGGATAAGTAAGGAAAGCCTGGCATAAACCCCATGGTATGTACACGATACTCTGGCCCCGTATGCAAGTCCACGAGCTCCCGAGTGGATAAGTTGAGCTGGCGGGCTACCCGCGGCAAATCGGGCCCCTGATAACGCACTGGCACTTCAATCACGGCAGACAGCGTGTCCTCCTCGCCCATGGTAAAGGCGGCTACATGTTGCAGCACATAGTCTTTCAACCGCGGCACGGATTTTGGCGAATCGCAAATTAGCAGCAGCTTATCGTAACCGCTAACCCATTCTTGGAGGCCACGCTGGGTCGCCGTTTGTAAAGTTAGCTCTAATGCGGGACTCATGCCCACATAGCCCTCCTCACAAAAAAAGGCGCGCTCACCGTAATCCAGAAACTGCATGTAGCTGAACTTGCGTCCATCAACGCCAACTGTCTAACTCAAAAACATGCGCGCTTCGCCGTCACAAAGAACCGTCGGTTGCTTTTTTATGCCGTTCACTCACAAAACGAGTTCACTCTGCGATCGAGTCTCGGCGGCTACAAACCAAAGTACAGCGACTTCCACGCCGCGGCAACAATCATAAAAGCTGAAAAAAATAATAGAAACTGCTTGCTATCAGACTTGAATCCTATTTGCTGCGAAGTTTTCCATGAAAGCCACTATTAAAACACAAGGTCGTCAATTCACTGTTACCGAAGGCGATATTCTAAAGCTCAACGCATTCCCCAACACACAAGCTGGAGACAGCGTCGAGGTCACTGATGTGCTAATGCTAGGCGAAGGTGCTGATACACGTTTCGGAAGCCCACTAGTCGCAGGCGCCTCAGTAGAACTTTCTATCCTTGAAAATAAGAAGGATAAAAAAGTCATCGTGTTCAAAAAGAAACGTCGCCAAGGCTACAAGAAACGTCGCGGGCATCGTCAACACCTGTCTGTCGTCAAGGTTACCGCCATCAAGGGTTAATTTAATCACAAACCACTCACTGCTATGTCACACAAAAAAGGACAAGGAACTTCTCGCAATGGACGCGATAGCCACTCAAAACGCCTAGGCGTTAAAAAGTTTGGTGGTGAGCGCGTTATCGCTGGCAACATTATCATGCGCCAACGTGGCACTCGCTACCATCCAGGTACGAATGTAGGTATGGGCCGCGACCACACACTGTTTGCCCTTAAGCCCGGCAATGTTGCTTTCGACAAAGCTCATCGCTTGATCCATGTCGTTGAGAGCGCAGTAGCTTAAATCCACAGCGACTTCAAATTTTGCGAACGCCACTATTTTAGTGGCGTTTTTTTTACGCCGTTTTGGTCGCATGCGATTGAATTGCCGTCGCACGGTACCCAACATCGCAGACGATTAGGTGGCCGATGCCAGTCAGCGCTTAGTCCGCACTGCCAAGGGCACTCCATGCGCGCCCTAGCAATATTCACTCCCCCTGCAGTGCCGCACGAATAATCCCGACAGTTAAATTCTGAGGAAGTACTTGGGCGGGCTCTCCAGGAAACTGTAGTATGTAAAGCGGAACTCCCGAACGCCCGTAGACTTCCAACGCACGACTGATCGCTGGGTCACGCGAAGTCCAATCTGCCTCAAAAAGCGCCACATTGGCCTTCTCAAATAATGCCTGCGTCGCTTCGGTGCGTAAAGCGACCTTTTTATTTACCTGACAAATCACACACCAACTGGCGGTGAAGTCGATAAATATGGGACGGCCTTCCAACAAAGCATTTTCTACAGCGACTTCGCTCCACGGTTCCCAATGATCGGATTTCTTGGCCTGCACGCCTGCCAAAGCAGACCAAAGGGCCGCTATCAGTATCAACAAACTACAAGCACTTGCGAGACGTCGACTGCGCTTCGACTTCACCGGTGCCGCCCAGCGTCCATACAGCCAAGCGGCCAAGGCCAGCAACCACAGCGACAGCAATAAACCCGTCACAGCCTCAAGCCCCACCTGTGTGCCCAATACCCATGCTAAAAATAAAACTGCAGCGACCAACAAAAAGCCCATAAACTGTTTGAGCGACTCCATCCAAAGCCCGGGCTTAGGCAGTAAGTTGACCAGTTTAGGAAAAATGGATAAGCATAAGAAAGGCGCCGCTAAGCCAAAACCCATCGTCGCAAATAAGAGCAAGCCCCGAACAACACTGGTCTGCACCGCGACACCACTGACCGAGGCGAGTAGCGGCCCCATGCAGGGAGCGCCCACCACCGCAGCCAGTACACCCATCCCCAGCGAACCAATCCAATCACTGCGCTGCGACAGTTTGCTATCTGCCCCGACCAAACGCGATCCCAACTCAAAGACGCCGAGCATATTCAAAGCAAATCCAAAAAAGAACAGCGCCAACAAGGCCACAAAACTGGGATTCTGCAATTGAAAGCCCCAGCCCACTTGCTCACCTAAGGCGCGTAAAATGAACAGTACAGCCGCTAGGAATACAAAACTGAGAACCACTCCTAAAGTGTAGGCCAAACCATGTACCAAGACTTGACGTTTTGACTGTCCACAGTGCTGCAGCAGTGAAAATACCTTGAGGGACAAAACCGGTAAAACACAGGGCATAGCATTCAGGATCAGCCCGCCCAAAAAGGCCAAAATGAGCATTCCTGGCAAGCCCCAGCTCAATAAACTTTGCTCCAATCCCTCGTTAACTTGCGTAGCATTCGTTGTTTGACTCTGCAACAATTGCGAGACGCTTGCAAGTGGCAGGTCAACTTGCCGATACTCTCCAGCTTGCAACAAGACCCCTTGCAGGCGCCCATCCTCCGGTAAAGTTAGCCCTGTTTTTAGGGGCAGACTGAGGCGCTGACCCTCTTCACTAATGCTTTGCGGCTGATTCGGATCCATCCACTCGCTCGAATAAGGAAAAAAGTAATCCCCCTCTGACCAATGGGAAGCTGACGATCCTGAGCCTAGCCATAGATGGACTGCTGCCGCATCACTTTTCACGCGAATGCTATCTAAATTGGATTTCAGGGGCAACTGTCGCCCAGACTCCGCAATTACCGCCGCCTCCGGACTCGCTTGCGACATCGTTGCAACGGCCAGATCAATCTTCAAATCCGCTTCATCTGGCAAACAGAGCTCTTTACACATCAACCAAAAAGCTTTGACCCGAATCGGTAGTTGCGTGCCAATCACGAGTTCCTGACTGCTTTGCATCCGAATAAGGTAGACCGCCGATTGCTTGTACACATAGTTCACCAAACCACCAACTGAAATCTTTTGCGGCACCGCCCATTCAATCGGACCGGCTTGCAGACCAGGCGGTAAATTCCATTCCAATTCCAAGGGCAAGCCACTGGCTCCCGGATTTCGCCAGTACAAATGCCAGTCGGGATCGAGTTCAATGCGCACGGCCAGCGTAAAGGCTTCCCCCGGTACAATGGCACTCCGATCGGACAATAACTCGACCCGAGCTTGCTGCGCTGGTAGGCCAAGCGAACCGACAAACCACAAACCCAGTAGACAAAGGCTACGCGACAAGCCGGTTTTTAATACGCACAAAATGGTATCCATACTACTCAGTCCAATTCGACAGTCAAGGGTTCCAAAACTTTTGGTCGAAGCCCTAAAAGCGATGGCTATAAATTTGGATAGGGCACTTCATTCATCCACAAATCTTGCGGCGCTTGACGGCGTCGAATTAGATGAGGCTGCTGATTTCCATCCAGCATCACCTCAGCCGCCTCTGGGTAAGAATTGTAATGCTTGGTCGCCATCGCGGAACAATAAGCACCGGCTCCGTCAATCACGCATACATCCCCAATCTGCGCCTCGGGCAAGTCCCGTGGACTCAACAGTTCGGGGTCGCCAGGCGCCGGCGTTAAAATATCACCCGATTCACAGCAATGACCCACCACCATGTAAGATTTCAATGGACGCTCTGCATCGGCTCGTGGTAAACTAATTGGATGCTGCGCACCGTATAAAGAGGGGCGTAAGAGCTCTGTCATACCCGTGTCTAATTTCAAGAAATCATACCCTGTAGGCCCAGTTGAAACAATATCTTGTACCCGACTCAACAAAGCACAGGCATTGGCCAACAAAAACGTTCCCGGCTCGATCTCCAAGTGGATCTGCCGTCCAGTCGCCTGCGCAAATTCCTTAAACTTCTCGGCAACGGGCGCACCGCATTTCTGCAAATCAGTACCCGCTTCGTCCGGCATTCTCGCTACTTTATACCCACCCCCCAAATTTAAAGTCGTTACAGATGGAAACTGTCGCACGAGGTCCAAGCTCATGGTCGAAACTTTTTGCCATACCTGAGGGTCGCTCCCCGAGCCAATATGGGTGTGGATACGCACCACCTTCAGCTGATATTGGGCGACCATAGCTTGCACTTGATCCACCCATTCGTGCCAAATTCCAAAACTGGAACTGGGACCGCCAACATTTGTACGGTTGTTCCCCCCCGAACCCGATCCCGGATTAAAACGGAGTCCAACACGCCCCCCAGGGAAGGCTTGACCAAAGCGTTGCAACTGATCTAAAGAACAGGCATTAAGTTCAATCCCCAGCTGTACCAGCTCGACGAAGTCCTGCGGCAACTCTTGCGTGCTCAAACTAATTTTTTCCGCAGCTATGCCCGCAGCCAGGGCACGCCGCACCTCGTATCCCGAACTGGCGTCAATTTGAAGCCCTTGCTGGTCAAATAAACTCAGAATAGCCGCATTGGGCGCGGCTTTCATGGCATAACGCACCGTCAAACCGAATGCGTTGGGAAAGGCCAAGGCAGCTTGCGCCCGATCAAGGAGCGTCGCTTCATCGTAAACGTAACAAGGCGTAGAAAAATTTTCGGCAATGAATTGCGCCGTGGTGAAATCTAAAAATCGGGTGGTCTGATGTGCACACATGGCGACAAACAAAGCGGCTTCTGCAGTGCTGGCAAGTTTGATTCAGGCTGGCGAGTCGAATTAGCTCCACAGAACACGCAATCGAAATTTATTAAGACCCTTAAGAAAATTGATTTGAACACTTGGACGTCTCCTGTGGTTAAGCCTTCGCTTCCATCTGTTCCGCCCAATCGCATAAGAACTCAGCCATCGTTTCAAAACGCTGACGCAAGTCTGCATTAGAGATCAATCCGATCTGATAAAATTCCAATACGCCCTGGCGACAAGTAATGCTCCCCTTACTCGCTTGGAGAACCGCTCGGATTCTCTCCTGTCGAGGCTCATCCAATAGCCGAGTCAGTCGCCCACGATCGTTGGTCCGAACATCCAGTGCCGTATCAAATGCTGCCACGTCTGCCGTCCATTGGGCCAGCCCTTTTACATCACGTTGACGCATTCGGCCCATCAAGCCACGACCCGTAATTTGAAAGATAAATTCGGGTGCGTCGACCGCAACTTTTAGACGTGTCTCAATTTGTCGGGTATTCTGCAAGCCCTTACCCGGAACGGAAATCGAGAGTTCTCGTCCCCGATAGTCCCCATAAACATGAGGTTCCGGGCGATTAAATCCAGCCAACTGCGCTGGAGGCACCGTCAGATCAATCTGAAAACGATCCGCTAAAACCTCGAATTGACAAACGATCCGACATGAAGCTTGGCGTAATATTAACCAAAATAGCCCAAATACCAAGCCCATAACAGCAATTCCCAGCACATATTCCATAGTGGTAGCAGAGTACAAATGAATGCTTAACAGTAGCGAGTTTGTTTTTCGCCAATGTGCGCAAGCGCATTAAAAGTCTCATCACGCTTCATGGTCGACTACAAGTCCTGCCCTGTAGATTGATGCCTTGAAAAATTGTACAGCAAACAGATTCGAAAATCCGAAACAAGCCTCAACGGTCAAAAAAGATCCAATATCGGACGTCCCTTATCCGCAATTTGAAAACTACGCCCATTTGGCGCGTACAGGACCTTATCAATGGGCAGCCCCAGAGCATGGGCAATGGTGGCATTAAAGTCGGGAATCGAGACGAGATTTTCAGTAACATTCTGCCCACGCTCATCTGTGGCACCATACACCTGCCCACCCCGAATACCGCCACCGGCCATCATGCAAGTGAATGCCTGCGGGTGATGAGAGCGCCCCAAATTATGATCTAATTCCGGCGCCCGCCCAAACTCGGTACCAATCACGACCAAGGTTTCATCAAGTAAGCCTCTTAGCTGTAAATCATCTAATAGAGCAGCAATGGGGGCATCGATCTCATATCCCAGCGATTCCAAGTCATTATGATTGTTATGATGGGTATCCCAACCGCGCGAAGTTAATTGAACAAACTGCACTCCCGACTCAATCAAGCGTCGGCTCAATAAACAAGCAGCCCCAAAATGACCTTGGCGCACAGCATAGCGCTCCTGAACTTTACTTGACTCCTGACTCAAATCAAAGGCTTTTAAGTCCTCACTAAACATCAACTTGGCCGCCTCTTTATACACATCTGTGTAGGCTTGCATCGATTGGGTACTGTATTCACGCTGAAAACTTAAATCCATAAGTTTAACGAGCTCCAGCCGCTCACTAAACTCCCGATCTGATACGCCGTGGTGTAGCCGCGCGTGGGAAAGGCCATCGTGTGGATTCCCGAGATGCAGGGGTGCATATTTCGCGTCGAGAAAACCACAGCCACCTGGCAAATTATTGCTACCGCCGATTCGAATATTCCCCGGAAGCGTGGAATTCGTTGCGCCCGACAGGTGATTTAACCATGCGCCTAGACCGGGATGTTGAATGGTTCCACGCGGCTCATAACTGGTGTGTAAAAAATACCGCCCTTGCTCGTGCGCACCTTGATTAGAATTCATCGAGCGAATGATCGCCAACTTATCCATATGCCTGGCTAAGTTTGGAAAGTAAGCCGCAATTCGAAGGCCCGTTATATTTGTCTGAATGCCCTCAACTGGGCCCTGATCCTTCCATTTGGGCTTCAAATCGAAGGTATCGAGATGGCTCATCCCACCCGAAAGATAAATATAAATGACTTGCTTGGCAGTGGCCGCTTGTTGGGCCTGCGCCGCCCACAAGGGAGCACGACTCACCGAGCTGAGTCCCAGACCCAAGAACGCCTTGGCTGTATACTGCATAAACTTGCGACGAGACAACTCATCTAACTGATTGATTTCGGGGTACATGTTACAATCAAATGACTACAACAGCGTGCACAATTCTTACAAAACAATCAAGCCTCAAAGCCGAAAGCATCTGCGACTCGGAAATATTCATAACAGCACGATCTTTAAAAAAAGATTCGTACTTTAAATTACATAAACTACGTCAGTTAACTTAGACCGAATCGTAGAAATTATAAATGCTTCGATGCATTGAAATACATGTAAAATCGGCCATGTTGTATGTGCTAACAACAACTCTATACGGACTTTGATTGGGAACTTTATTGGGTTCCCCCCTCAAACACTAACGACAGCTAAAAAAGCTAATTATGAACAATTTGTAAAATATAGGCCCTCCCTACAAATCAGCACTCGACATCCGTAAGTTCTATTATAACCCAAGGGAATCGAAGTATTCCTGCAACCTATTAACCTACCCTAAATCATGTCAGATCATCTACCCATTAAAGGGATCAGTCGCATTGACACAAAGTCTACTCACGGCTGGTTTGTTCGTGGTTACCGTAACGGAAAGACCTATACAAAATTATTCAGCGATCGTAAAAGTGGCGGTAAAGAAGCTGCTTTGAAAGCAGCGCGCAACTATCGCGAGCAATTGCTCGAAGAATTGAGTAAAATTCCACAAAAAGAACGCGAGCGTCGCGTCGTCAGCAAAGATTCACGCAACAGGACGGGTGAACTCGGAGTCTCGCGAACCTCCAAAAAAGGACCCAAAGGGGCGATCTACGAATGCTTTTCCGTCAGTTGGCGCCCGGAACCAGGCGTCCAAAAGAGTACTTCTTTTTCCATCAGAAAATACGGCGAAGAAAAGGCATTGGAACTGGCGATTGCACATCGTAGAAAAATGATGTGCCAGGCGCACGGAAATGACTTCTACAAGTCTTAAAATTGCACAAGTCACTCCAAGTAAAATTCGTACATCAGCTTGCCTCGGGGCCAACAATTAAGCGAGTGGCCCAAGAAGCCCTAAATTGCTGCCTTGCGAAAGAAATGAGATCAGTCAATTGCACGGCATCCAACCGCATAGCATATTCAGCCTCAGATTCTAGCGGCAATCCGTATACGGTCTGCAAAGCCGCATACATGGCACGGGCCCCGATCGTCTGCAAGCCCATAGCCCTCGCTGCCTTTAGACGCGTGCGACAGCGATTAAACTCCTCCAGCGTCGGCCCGGATTGAATCACCCGATTAATTTCTGTGTTGATTTCGGCCAAAACAGCAGCCGACTGCTTTGGCTCGGTGCCCGCATAAAAGAAAAACATGGCATCTTGATAGCCAATTATTTGACTCGAGCCGACATAGTAAGCGAGACCTTTTTCTTCGCGAACTGCTTCAAATAAGCGACTGGAAAGCCCGTTGAATAATTCATTCAGCAGCTCCGATAGCAATCGATCCGCATGCTGAATACCGACACCGGGAAAGGCGTGCAAAACCACAGATTGTGCGCGCTCCAAAACAAGCGATTCTACGGCAGAACCTCCATGTGGCTCCCAAGTTTTTGTAGGCCAATCCAAGACATCCTCTGACGGCAGCTCCTCCCCTAGCAACTGGCTCAGCATCGGTACGGCCTGCGAGACTTCAAAACAACCGCAAAGAGAGACCACTATGTTGGGCGCTTGCACCAGGCGTTGATAATGTGCCTGTACCGCACCAACATCCAGACACTCCAAATCAGCTGCCAGCCCGAGCGAATTGACAGCTAGGGGATGGTGCCCAAAAAAACGCTCTCTGAGGGCACTGATTCCATACTCTAAAATATCATCGGCTTGCTCAGCTATTTGCGCGACTTGGGCCGCTCTTTCTGTCTCAAAAGTATGGCTCTCTATTCTGAGATGTAGCAAAGCATCTCGCAATAAATCCACTGCCAATCGAAGGTCTTCTGGAAAAACTTCAAGCGCTAAGTACACAGTATTGTGCCCACAGCCGGCGTGAAAACTACCTCCGATCCGTTCAATCAGTTCTGCGACCTCGCTTGCCGTACGCTGTGCGCTGTCTTTCGTCATTAGCTCAGCCAGCAATTCAGAAATGCCGCGCTGCTGCGGCATTTCGCAGCAGCTCCCCCCCTTGATCACGCAACGCAGATGCACCTTTGGTAAACGCGGATCATATTGGTGAATGAGGCGAGCACCATTGGAAAAAGTATGGCACTCAAAGTCTGCGCTCGAAATACTTACTGCAGCGATGTCAGAATCAGTCGGTTTAGGTATGGGGCCAAGGCAAGCCTGCGAGCGACTCTCGGGAATGAGATACTGTTGACACACTCGCTGTAAATCCTCAACGCCGACAGCAGCCAATCGCTCAAGGTAAACACGCCCCATCTCTAAATGCCCTAAGATGGCCTCGCCAAGCCCCAAGCGAGCCGCTTGCCCACTCACGGTCTTGTAGCTATTAATTTCACTACTCATTGCTTGCCGACGAGCCTTTTCCAGCACTTCAGCCGGCAAGCCTTGTTTCACGACTTCAGCAATACACCCATCAATCGCACCCTCGACAGTCTCTAGCTGGTCGGGATCGCATATGTAGGAAAGCCACATCAGCCCTGGATCCCCAGAGTTCCAATTGCGACAATCGATAGCGTGCACGCAATTTTTTTCATTTCGCAAGCGCTGCCATAGCAGTGAACTCTCACCCCCACCTAGAGCAAAAGCCAAGGCGTCTAAACTGGCAGCATCGGGATGGCTCAAATGAGGCACCTTATACGCCATGCCCCCTCGCATCACCTGATAATCGGCGTACTGACGCGTAAAGCGTTGCGCGAGTTGTGGCGGCTCCTGCTCCAAGGGGACCGGAGCTAAACAAGCCATGGGTAATGCACCACAGCACTTTTCCAGCGCAGCCAAACAGCTTGTAGCGTCAACAGCGCCCGCAACTGCCAGGACGCAATTATTTGGTACATAACGCGCCTGATAATAAGCCCGCAAGTCGTCTGGCCCTAAGGATTCAAACAAACTGCGTTCACCAATGATCGGATAGCGGTAGGGATGTCTGCTATAAGCTGTACCCAGCAGCAATTGACTCAGCTGTTGATCCGGATCATCCAAACCCATATCAATTTCTCGTAAAATGACCTGACGTTCTAGCTCAATAGCATCAGCTTCTAGTTTTGCGTGAAAGACTAGATCGGTCAGCACGTCCAGCGCTGTTTCAAATGCGCTTGCCGGCGCATCAATGTAATAAACCGTACGATCAAAAGTCGTGTACGCATTGATCGAGCCCCCGAGGGCATGAATCGCTCGATTGATCATTGGCCCCGTCCGGCGCTCGGTGCCTTTAAACAATAGATGCTCGATATAATGCGAGATCCCGGAGCCGAGGTAAACGCCCTCGTGCAGGCTCCCGGTTTTCACCCATAATTGCAGAGAGACCACAGGACTGGCAAAGTCTGCTCGATGGACAAGGGTCAGACCATTAGATAACACCTTGCGAAAAGGCGGTTGAATGACTAAATTGGGGAAAGAATGCTGCATAATAATGTGACACATTGATGCCAGTGAACAAAGCTCGCTTCATTCCGACTGGCTTGAAATGCGTCGAGATGACTACAATAGGCGGGGCCGCTTAATTGGAAGTTTTTTTCGCGGCCTAAAGGGCTTTTCAAAAGCCTCCGAAAAATCGTAGCCTCCCGCAAAATCACTGGGGCTATCCTCCTCGGTTTTGCCCAAGACTCGGCACTCCACCAAATTAAAAACCACCTGCCCAAAATCCCGGCAATCGTGAATGCCCCAGCGGTCAAAAACAGTCTGCGCCATCGGACCATACTGCTCCAAAGCAAAGCAACGAATCCCCTCAAGTAACTGCTGACCGCTTAAGTGATTTTGCTGCTGGTTAGCGTCAACTTGTTTCAAATTCTTTAGACTATAATCCAAAGCTTGCCGCACAAAATAGTAGGCTCCCCGCTGATAGCGGCGATCCTCCTCACAAATAGCCCGCACCACAGCGCTAAAGTCTAGATTCCCCTCACTCACATCAATAAAATTGCAGACAGATCATACAAGAGTCAACTCACCTGCTCGAAAACATCAGCGCGACTAAAGCTCGCTCAGTTCCACTACAGAGCCGCCTCAGGATCAAAAATACGGAAACTCACCACCGGCTCAAGCACACAGTCCATCGCCTTTAAGTCGCTCTTTAAAGCGGCCAGCGATGACTCATTGCTCGGATGTGTGGTCAACATAATGAGGGCACTACCATCCTTTTGAGAGCGCTGATTCACAGTCTCAACTCCAATCGAGTGGGCAGCGAATACTTGAGTCACTTGTGCTAAAACTCCTGCCTGGTCACAAACACGCACTCGCAAATAATACTGCCCCGATATTAAATCAGTCGGAGCTATCTGCACCTCATTACCCAAATCCGCGTAACGCTGCGCATCCTCCTCAGAAATAACCGGTGCAGGGGCACCTTGCAGCATAAAGACCGCATCCGCAATATCGCTAATGACGGAACTTGAAGTGGCATCTTGCCCAGCTCCGCGACCAATCAAAACCGTAGTTCCCACAACGTCACCAGAAACGCTGACCCCGTTGTAGACTTCATCCACCCCCGCAATGACTTCTGCTTTCGCAATCAATGCTGGATGCACGCGAACTGATAGTAAACTTTTTTCAAAATCTCGCTTAATGACCGCCAATAATTTGATCTTATAGCCCAGATCTGCAGCGGTTGCCATGTCGGCAGTGGTCACCTCCCGGATCCCCTCGCAGATCATTTCTGGCAAGCGCACCCACTTTCCGTGGGCCAAATAAGACAGTATGACCGTCTTGTGCGCGGCATCAACACCATCCAAATCCAGCGATTCATCGGCTTCCACATAGCCAAGTTTACGGGCATCTTCTAAGGTCGCTTCGAAGCTTAAGCCCTCGCGCTCCATCCGAGTTAGGATATAATTGGAAGTGCCATTCAGTATTCCAAAAAGACAACTAAAACGATTGGCAACCAGCGCTTCCCGCATAGTCTTAATAATAGGTATGCCACCAGCAACCGATGCCTCATAGTAGTAATGCCCACCATACTGGCGGGCTAAATCAAACAGTTCGGCGCCATATTCACAAATTAATGCTTTGTTGGCAGTCACCACCGTTTTTCCATGCTTCAGGGCACGCCGAGTAAAGTCGAGCGCCGTACCGACACCCCCCATCAATTCACAGACAATGTCGATTTCAGGATTTTCCAAAATCCGATCTGGATCTTGAGACAAACGCTCCTGTGGAACGGAAACCGAGCGTTCTCTGGACACATCACGCACCACAACTTCTGTGATTTCCAATTGTACACCGAGCCTTAACTCCAGTGCCTGACGATTCTTTTCAATATTTTTCCACACGCCTTGGCCAACGACACCAAAGCCCAGCAAACCAACCCGTACAATTGTTCTTTCAGACATACTACTTCGTAAATGAATTTTCTTCGCCCTTAATTAAGCGCAAGATATTGGAGCGATGACGCAGTAAAATGAGCAAGGCCAGCGCCAGGGAAAGCCCAAAACATAAATGCTCCATGCCATAATATAACCCGGCCGTAATCGGCAGACTTAAGGCAAACACTAAGGAAGCCAAAGCCACAACCCGGGAGCTGTAAAATGCCAGCAGCCAGAGAACTAAACCCATCAACAATACTGGCGGCATAATCACCAAAAGCCCCCCCATAGTGGTGGCCACCCCCTTACCGCCGCGAAAGGCGATAAAGATGGAGTAACTATGGCCAGCTAAGGCAGCGATCAAACCCAAAACCGCATAATGAAGCTCCGCCCACATGAGTAAGGGCCAAGCTGCTGCCAACACCCCCTTCGCCGCATCGAGCGCAAACACTAGATTGCCCCATTTCGCGCCAAGGACCCGCTTCACATTGGTGGCACCCGGATTGCCACTTCCAACCGTAAAAATATCTACCCCTTTACGGCTAGCGACCAACACCGCAAAGCTGATTGCCCCTAAGAGGTAACCAATCAGTACAACACTGATGATGTGTATCCACAGCATAATTACGATCTAGAAGAAATGTTACCGCCCGTAGCGCCTATAATTAGAGCTTAATGACGCGGTACTTTTCGATTGCAGCATGTCCAATAATTTTCTCTGCTGCCTCAGTGGAAGGTGCCGAGTCTAATTCAAATACCGAAACAGCAAAGCCATGCCCCTGATCGCGGCTCAATGACATATTGGCAATATTGACCGAATCTGCCCCTAGGGTCATCCCAACAAATCCAACAATCCCAGGGACGTCCTTGTTCTTCAAGACCAGTAAGGTCGCTTCAGTATTCACCTCAACACCATGCCCATCAATGGCCACAATCCGCGGATTTTGTTGCTTACCGAAAAGCGTGCCAGCAATCGTGCGAGTTTTTCCGCCTTTGGCCTGCACTTCGACTTCCACCAATTCCGTGAACTCGGCATGATTGGTGGATTTGACTTCCTCTGTAACGATGCCCATGCGAGCAATTTTTTTCGGGGCATTGACGTCGTTCACATTTTCAGCGATCTCACGCAAATAACCCCGCTGCACACCATAGCTCAGCGGCAAGGTATCCAAGTCTACAATTTTGCCAAAATAACGGATCACAATTTTTTCGACACCCTCAGGCGCTAATTGCTGAGAGAAGGTACCCAGCTTTTCCACCAAGTTCAAGTAAGGGGCGACCTGCTGCAATGCCTTAGGGTCTAATGACGGCATATTTAAAGCATTCCGCACCATTTCCCCCTTCAGTGCTTCAATCATTTGCTTGGCCACATCAATACCCACATTCTCCTGAGCTTCTTGCGTGGATGCACCCAAGTGCGGAGTCAGCACCAAATTAGAAATTTTTCTCAATGGGCTGTCCTCTGCGGGCGGCTCATCCTCGTAAACATCCAAGCCAGCCGCAGCCACTTTGCCCGACTCAAGCGCTGCAATCAGCGCAGCTTCATCAATAATGCCTCCGCGAGCGCAATTAAATACACGCACTCCTGGCTTCATGCGCTGGAAGGCATCTGCATCCAGCATATGCTTCGTCTGTGCTGTCAACGGCATGTGAACCGTAATATAATCTGCTTGTTCAATCACCGCATCCAAGGTAGCCATTTGGACCCCCAGTGAATGTGCACGCGACTCGGTTAAGTAGGGATCATAGGCCAGCACCTGCATATTGAAAGCTTGCGCTCTTTTGGCGACTTCTGCCCCAATGCGCCCCATACCCAGTACGCCCAATGTCTTTTCATTCAACTCGGATCCAGTATATTTTTTGCGATCCCAACGGCCCTCCCGCATGCCGGCGCAGGCTTGCACGATTGGGCGCGTGCCGCACAGCATGTGAGTAAAGGTCAACTCAGCCGTGGCCAAGGTGTTCCCAGTCGGCGTATTCATGACAATCACACCGCGATCGGTGGCAGCCTCAATATCGATATTGTCCACTCCGACTCCGGCACGCCCGACCACCTTTAGTTGCGGGGCCGCCGCAATCACCTCAGCGGTGATCTTAGTATCAGATCGCACCGCAATCGCATCAACGTCTCGAACGAGTTCGAGAATTTGTTCGGGGGAGGAGCCATAAGCTTCAACAACCTCAAATCCGTCTTCGGATTTGAACAAATCGACACCAATGGGAGAGATACGGTCAGCAATCAGAACTTTCATAAAAACGGCCCAGTTAATTTGCTGTTAAAAAAATTGCAACGAAAACCGAACTAAGATTCACAGATGGCCGTTCGCTTATCTCCGTATTCGCCTTCCTCGCACGAAACATTTAAACCAACACGAACTAAAAGACGCTCCTAAGCCCGCTTTGCTTTGACATTTCGACCACATTCTGGCATAATCGGAATTTATGGAAATTAATGGCGGCAACGGGATCCTAAACGTCTATCAAAGCGCCCAAAAGATTCGGCAAACCGCCAATGAACAAGCAACTCAAGCTGCCAACCGCCTAGCGAGTGGCCAAATTAATGCCGCCAATATGGTGCAACTCAACGAAAGCACCCAGCTTTATAAATTAAATGCTCAGTTAGTTAAAGTCGCCGATCAGATGACTGGAACCGTCCTCAACTTGAGAGCTTAAGGGAACCTCTGAATATCTACCAAGACCGGGACGAATACAATTTTATTTTTGAGCAAGGCGATTCTGTGCACAGGAGGGCTGGAAGCCCTTCGCGCGCAGATCAACGCAACTCAGAATCAAAAGTGTTTCGGTCTGAAAGACTTGCCGCTTGCTGTGCGCTGGCGACGTTGCTCTCGCCTAGGCAGGGCTGGAAGCCCAACCGTTGGCGAGAGAGCCTTGCCTGCATTACAGCAAATCGGTAATCTCGACACATGGGAGGTTTCCAGAGGTGCCCTTAAGCCGTTGAAGGCACCTTCGACCACTCGTAGAGCTGCTTATCCATTTTGTTGGCGACAATAACTCCATAGTTCATCGTCCCGAGCCAACCAGACATGATAATCCCGACCGAACCTGCATGATACAGACCTTTGATGTGATTCGGTAAGTCCATCGAAACTTTCAGCCCTTCAAACTTCGTGCCAAATGAGGTGCCTTGCATTGATTTGGTATAATGATTAACGGTACGTGGCGTAGCAGCTTCGATATGGTCAATCTTATCACGAATATCCGGAATGAAGCGCTCCAAGCTCTGAATACAGGTCTCGCAAATACGCGCTTTTTCTTGGGCGTACGCTTCCTCGGACAAATCATTCCACTCATCCCAACGAGCATTTAACGAAGCCACCACCGTGTAGCGATCTTGCTTTAAATGCGGCCGTGTTTCTGGATAATAGATTGAAAATGTATGACTGCTAGTTTGGATCGAAGTCAGCTCCTGAATCGAGTACTCGGGGGCTTCTGATGTAAAAACCAAATCACCGATATTCGGAATCGTCTCACCCTTCTTAATCCCCATGTAGACTTGGCAGGAGCTGGTATTATTACGGACCGACTTGACCTCATTGACAAATGCTGGGGCAAAATGCTCCTCTCCCACCAAGGACTGAATGGTGTTCCGTACGTTCGCATTAGAGAGCACCGACTTGCACTGTATGCGTCGAGTCGGGAAGGACTCGCCTCCGGTATTTTGACTGCGAGCGTGCACCGCCACTACTTGGCCATCTGCCACTTCAATCTGTTCCACCAAAGCGCATTTTCGCACCTCACATCCATTTTTTTGCAATTCCGCCACCATCTTTTTGATCAAGACATCTGTACCGCCCTGAAAAGTGAAGACGCCCTTGCTCATAAAATTAGAAAATACGATCCCATAAGTGATGGCAGGATCATTAATATGCGAGCCGTTGGCGTAGGAGATCGGCTCCATCAATAAGCGATGCACATCACTGCGGCCCGGAAAAAAGGCCTCAAACATCTCGCCAGTGGTTTGGGTATGATCGTCATAAAAATTCATCTGGCGCAAGTGGTCGTAAAAGGCTTCAACCTGCGACCTTTCGACCCCAAAGTCTTTCACCAATATATTGGTAAAGTCTTCACGATCAAAACTCGTCCACACATCCATTTGCGGATTGATAAAGCGCACGTCCTTGAGCTGATGGATCGAATCAGCAATCTCTTTCGTCCAATACTTGCGACAGGATTTCACCATGCCATAAGGAAAGCCATGCAAAGATATATCGAAAATATGCCCTCCCGGCCGTTTAAACCAAGTAGCGAGCCCACCAAACTGATAATGATGCTCTAGCAGCAGCACACGGTGCCCATTTTTAGCCAAATAATTAGCCCCCGTTAAGCCGCCCAAACCAGATCCGATCACGACAACGTCATACGAATCATCTACACCTGCCAACCAATCCTTAGCCATATTTATAAAATCTTTTTGTCTCTATACGCTTACAGGCACTCCGACCTGGTAATTTACCCACACAAGAAATAGACAGCGCAAATTGCAAGCATCTCCATCTTTTTACCGACAAGTCAGCCATAAATTTAGATTTCGGCTCTAGATACACGCCCGATCTGTACTCCGGTTGATCATCTGATCAATTTTGCTGACCTGATGCGACAAAGCTTAGGTCAGCAAGCCTTCATTCGCGATCGCGAAAAAAAACCTAAAGACAATCACTTGTCCACATCGATGACTGCAATCTCATCCACAAGATCCCGCCCGACTCCCAGACTAGCCGCATAGCGAATCTGTAGCGGCATGGGCTGCAGCAAGGGAAACCCCTCCTGTTGACGCGCTCGATTGATCCGCTCGACAAGCAAGCGATCCAATGCAACTGGGTCAGCGCTTAGCCACAAAAGTGGCTCCGAACGCGTATAAGCCGCGTTATACATTGGCCCCCCTATATATTGGTACTTGTGCAAACTAACAATATTGAAACTCCAAGTTGAACGAAATTCAGGAATCGCCGCAATTTCAGCAATCGCTGCTGCAGCCGCAACTGATTCCCCCCGAAAGCGACGCGCATTGCTGACATTCCCTAATGTCGCATTGGCCAGCACCGCTTGTATACCCCAATCGGGCGCGTCCGCTGCAGTGGCCAAATTTATCCAACAATCAAAATCAAACATCAAGGGTACCGGCAATAAACTTTTTCGCTGATCTAGGGATAGCTCCAAGTCTGAACTCTCAGCAAATGCCCTCCCCAACTGGGCAGATAGTTTTGATTTTGGAGGCAATGGACTGTCATAATACCAATCCAGATCATAATCAATGCCCTGATCCCAAGCCTTCCACACGCAACCCTCTAGTGCAACGGACTCCTTCGCTGCATGCAGACTAGAAACAAAGCCGGACTTTTGTAAATCGCGCGCGGATTGGGCGACCAGATAAATACCTTCTCGGCGAAATGATCGCTGCTCTAAGGCCAACACAACCGCCTCCACAAGGGCTAGCGGAGTTGACAGCCCCCGACCTTTACTCAAGTCGACCTTCAAAGCAACTTTCCCGAATTTCCCCGGACGTAATCGTTGGCCACTGTTTTTTTCGTGCGCAGCCAACAAATCTAAAACAGCTCGTTGATAATGGGGGCGTTCTTCCAGCCCAAGATCAGCTTGATAGATCACACCCAGCGATCCCGCCGGTGACTGCGACTGCAAACTGGCTGAAAAGATGCAGCCCCCACCTATGAGCAAGTGATACAGCTGACGTCGCCAGAAACGAAGTCTATTCCAGAAAATACAGCACAAGCCAACCGCCAGCTGACCACTCTCAATTGTGCCCCCAGCATGACACAGCGGCTGCTCTCGACAAGGGAGCTTTTTTGTTAAACCTATTCTCACGCCTGGACCCTACATTTTGTGCTTTATTTTCACCTTTATCACCTAGGTCTACAAAATTCTATAGCCACAGAGTCATCGATCAATCAAATTAGCTACCGCTATCCACTTGACATAAAAAGGCACAATTAAAAATCTGCATGGACATCACAATCGAATCCTGCATCCATAGGCTATGTTTCAAGCAATCAAATCGCCAATTTTAAACTGTTGTTTATTGGGCCTCATACTTTTACTCAATGCTTGTAACACGGAGCTAGAAGACCGTAATACAGGCATTCAGGCAGCTCGCGAGTATCAAGCAAATAATCAGCCCCAAGCTGCGCTCGCCGAGTTGGAAGCCCTCAATAACCAATTCCCCAAAGATAGCGAAATCCTACATTTAATTGGACAAACGCATGCCCAATTAAAGGATCCCATCTTTGCGACCTTTTTCACAGAGCAAGCTGCCGAATTGCAACCGCTGAATGCAGAACTTCGCTACGAAGTCTACTTACTCGCGAAAGCGGCCGATTTGCCTCATACCGCACATCTGAAAAAACTCAGTCAGCTAGATGCTCAAATGATGCGCCCCAATATGTGGCTTGAACTTGGAGCCGCGCTGGAACAAGCAAATGAACTCTCGGCTGCGCTCGATGCATATTTGGCTGCTAACAACGCGGACCCCAGCCTTTTGGATAAAGCTGCACAGGCCAGCATCGGCAACCTGTATCTCCAGCTCGATAATCTAAATCAAGCCGAGTCTTGGCTCAAAAAAGCGCAAACAGTCGCAGGTGAACCCAACCAACGACTGCACTCCGGCCTATTACAACTTGCGATTCTGAAAAAAGATTGGCCCGCCGCCGAAAAACAAATTGAGGCTCTAGATAAAGCTTTTCCCAACTTCCTAGATGCTAGCAAATTTAGTCAAGTACGCGAAGAAGTACAGGAATGGCGCGCAAAAAAGGACGCCGCTGAACGTGTGCTGGCGGAGCAAAAGGCCGCCATTGAGACCCCGCAATCTCCTGAAAACACGCCTACAGAAAGCTCACCGCCTGCTGCAGAAAACGCAGCGACTGAGAGCAAAGCGAGCCTCAGCGAAGAAGTTGCCACTGCTGAAGCGCTAGCCCTTGCCCCAGCGATTGAATACTACCAGGCTCCTCCAGAGGCGACGGAAGCCTCCACAAGCTCGGATGCTGTTGACAATCAGCTGACTGACATCGCTTCGGATGCCGCCAACCCAGCGAAACTCGCGCCCGCAAGCCCAAGTCCCGCAGAGCGTATGGCTGAAATTATGACGCAGGCAGAACAAGCTGAGATCGAACAGGATCTTACACGCGCGATTGAACGCTACTGGGAGGCCATTGCCATCGACAATCAACGCGCCTCCATTTGGAGTCAATTAGCCCAAGTATACAAGCGAGATCAGCAATTAAAAAATGCTGAATCGACTGCATTGGAAGCAATACGCCTCGACACGAACAACATCAACTATACTCTTAATTACCTGCGAATTATACAAAACTCTAAAGCGCCTAAAGCTTTTTTGGCAGAACTCGAAACAGCCTATGCTCGCTTTCCGCTAAGTCCTGAAATCACGCTCTCACTAGCGCGTGCTTACCGAAAAATCTCAATGGATGTCGACGCGGCCCGTCAATTTTATCAGCGCTTTATCGAAATCGCACCCGCCCATCCACTTCGCGCTGAAGCCGATGCGGCGCTGCAAACGCTGCAATAGCACGTTCACTGCAGCAAACATCTAACTCCGCCCAGTAAAGACCGTTGGCCCGCGTCAGCACACAGTCAATCGAAGCACTCAAACTGCAAGTCAACCTTGTCGATGTGGTGGCACCCTATGTCCAACTCAAACAAGCTGGCCGTTCCTGGAAAGGACTGAGTCCATTTACCAGCGAAAAAACCCCTTCTTTTTACGTCCATCCAGATAAAGGATTCTACAAATGCTTCAGTACTGGTGAAGGCGGCGATTTGTTTTCCTTTATCATGAAGCTAGAAAACATTGAATTCCCAGAAGCGGTGGAATTCATTGCCAAGCGATTTAACTTTCAACTCAGCTACGAGGCGGGAGGTCCAGATTTGGCCACCCAATCCTTAAGAAAACAACTGTTTGAACTACACGAGCTGGTCAGCGAGTGGTTTCATCGACAATTACTTGAGAGTGCTACAGCTGAAAATGTGCGGCATTATTGGCAGACAAAGCGTGCCTTCGACCTAAAAGTCGCCCAACAATTTAAAATTGGCTTTGCCCCACCAGAGCCTTATGCACTCTACCACTACTGTCGTCAAAAAAACATACAACAGGAGGCCCTTCAGGCCTCAGGCATATTTTTTAATTCCCATCAAAGCAAGCGCTCTGCTGAGTTAAAATCCCGTTTTCGCGGGCGGCTCATGATTCCTATTCGCGATGTTCAAGGACGAGTGGTCGCTTTTACGGCTCGTCAACTTGAAGAGACCCCCTCAGACGACCCTAGCCGCGAAGCCAAATACGTAAATTCCCCTGAAACCCAAATCTTTCAAAAGGGACGCATCCTCTTCGGTATGGACCATGCCCGTAAGCATGTGAGCGATTCGCAAGGTTTTTTAATGGTCGAGGGGCAACTGGATGCGATCCGTTGTTGGACATGCGGGCTCAATACCGCCGTTGCGCCGCAAGGCACCGCCATTACGGAAGAACAAATTCATTTACTCCAGCGCTATCAGCCGCCCTATGTATATTGCCTTCTCGACGGAGATCAGGCTGGCCGCAAGGCCACCGAACGCATACTGCCAATGGCCTTCAAATCGGGGATCGACTTCCGTTTCATCTGCTTGGAAGAAGGACAGGATCCCGATGAATTACTGGCAGAAAAAGGTGCTGCAGCGATTGAAGCTTTACAAGCCTCTGCGCTGAACCCCATCGAGTTAACCATTCAAACGCAACTA
>Ga0213865_10000770_pt1 | contig 21418 bp, 18 predicted proteins | sample PICome_6_FD_160100 | JGI IMG/M metagenome (GOLD analysis project Ga0213865, IMG submission 160100) | Coastal seawater microbial communities near Pivers Island, North Carolina, United States - PICO282 | ecosystem: Environmental > Aquatic > Marine > Coastal | place: USA: North Carolina...
AACAGGTGTGGATTTAGGTTCTCTTAAAAATCAGATTGGTGTTATTAGTGAAGGAAGTATGGTATTAATTGACACTTCGTTCCTAGATACACTACCCCAAAATCATATGATTTCTGGTTATGCGGAAATGATTAAACATGGTTTAATCACAGATAAGAACTATTGGGATACTTTGACCCAACTTGAAAAATTAGATATATCAGATTTAGATCAGCTCATATACGATTCAGTGGTTATTAAGAATAATATAGTCTCTGAGGATCCTACAGAAAAAGGATTGAGAAAAATATTAAATTTTGGACATACCTTAGGCCATGCAATAGAAAGTTATTTCTTGCAAAATGCTGATAAATCCCCATTACTGCATGGCGAGGCAATTGCCATAGGCATGCTACTAGAAACTTACCTATCTACTATAGTTTGTGGAATGTCTTTAGATGAGCTGGCTAATATAACTGAAGGTATATTAAAATCATTTCAGAAGGTTAAAATAAACCATCAAGATCTGGAAGTTATCATTAGGTTGTTAAAGCATGACAAAAAGAATAGTCATGGTAAAGTTAAGTTTGTATTACTTAATGCCATTGGCAAACCAACAATAGATTGCGAGGTAAGTAATGATCTTATTTTTGAAGCATTCGATTATTATAACAATCTATAAATATCGCTCTCTAATAATTGAAATATGGTGGTTTTCATGTCCTATAATTATATAACCAATTGCTCTAGCAGAAATGTTTGAACCGCTAGCCTCACCTATTAACTCCAATTATACAGACCTTAAATTTGAATAAAGTGTAATCGTACTATTACGGACAGTCTTAATATTCATCAATTAAGCTATACGTATATTTTTTATTGGTGTCAACACTAATAAAAAATTCATCTTGATCGAATCCTGCCATTGGAGTTTAATCCTTTCTAAAGATTCTTAATGCTCGATAACTAAAAATTAATTCTACATCTATGATATGGAGCAAAATATCCAATATACTCCACTTATTTTCTACATATGTAACAAATGCTTCTCTTGCCAAATGGATCCAAAGAACTCTGCAAAAGAAATTAAGTTTTTTTGTCCATTAACAATATCCCAGGCAGATATTTTATCTTTGTATTGTTTATAATGTGGGTTATATTCTTAAGTATTTAAGAAATTCTCATTCATAGCTTTAATAAAAAAAACCCTCAGTGAAAGTAACTAAGGGCTTCTTTTGATTCAACTTATTTATTATAACTCATTAAAAATTGTGTGCATCAATCGTTTTTTATCATTGATACTTTCTTCTAATGAGATCATTGTTTCTGTTCTATAAACGCCATCAATATCATCTAGCATGAAAATAATTTCTTTTGCATGCATTGTATCTTTAGCTCTGATTTTACAGAAAATATTAAACTTTCCTGTTGTTATATGGGCAACAGTAACATATGGAATACTCTCTATTCGTTCTAAAACAAATTTTGTTTGTGACGTATTCTGTAAAAATACACCTACATATGCAATAAAAGAGTAACCAAGCTTTTTATAATCTAAAGTTAGTGACGAACCCTTAATAATCCCTGCTTCCTCCATTTTCTTTACTCTGACATGAACAGTACCCGCCGAAATCAATAATTTTTTCGCGATATCCGTAAATGGGATACGAGTATTATCAATTAACATATCGAGGATTTGGTGGTCTATTTCATCTAACTTAAACTTTGCCATAATTATATATTTTTTAAACTATATGCAAAAATAAAGCATTTTCATTAACAAATAACCATTAAAAGTGAATTATTTTAAGGTTTTAGTGCTGTTTTAGCATTTTTTATTAGAACGAAATCGATTTCGCGAGCAACTTCCAACGGAATTTTATCAACAGATTTTATGATTTCCCCTTCGGCATCATATTCCTTATGACCAAAATATTCATCCAGATTTGAAATGACTTCAATTTTAGGTTTAAATATTAATTTCTCATTATTCAAGACCTCTTCATATTGAATAGCTATATCAACTATCATTTCGTCTTCAGGAATAATTTTAGCATTTCTAATTATTATATCATAAAATGATTTTGTGTTTTCTGGAATTTTAAAATAATCTTTAGCGTTCAAAATATTGATTCCGTTAGCGATAACAGATAGGCCTGTTAATAAAGAAATAAATACTGATTCACGAATTTCCTCACGATTGTAATCATTATTTACATGCCCAGCTTCGTAAAGGACGGTTGGAATACCTAAACTTTGGAACGTATCACCAACACAGTTAAGATCAAATCTATCATCATACCTCGCAATAGACTCTGGTATTAAATCTTGAAGAGCTTCATTTATGCTAGAAATTATAGACATCGCCTTTTCTCTATTAACTGTAATTGAACGTTTTTCGTCCTGAGATGGGGAAAGAAATGACATTGAAGCTGATTTGCCTGTATCACCAACTCCATAAATTGTGCGTTGCCCATGTAAATTAAGACAATAATCAGGCATAAAATCATTAAATTTGCTTCTTAACACTTTACTTTCAGGTTGAGATAAATCTTGGGCATCTCTATTTAAATCTACCTTATTTGCATTTAATCTTGTATAGTACTGAGAACCATCTGGGTTTAAAATAGGAATAATATATAATGTACAATTTTCAAGTATGTTTTTTGACAACTCATTTTTAGACTCAAATAAATTCAAACAGTCAAATAATGCCTTAGTGGTTGTGGATTCATTACCATGCATTTGAGACCACATTAATATCTTGATTGATCCATCACCAACTTTAATTCCATAAATTGGTCTGTTTTCAACCGAATTACCAATTACTTCAACCTTGATTTTTCTTAATTTTTTAAAACACTTTTCAATATCTTTATTGGTTATGTATCTTCCAAAAAGAAGAGGTTCTTTTAAACTGGAATAATCCCTTAAAATTCGTTTTATATTCATTTGTTTATTTAATCAATAACAAATGTAATCTTTTAATATTTTACATTTGTAAACTATATATTTATACCATATTTTACAATTCGATACAAAAAAAAGAGTAATTCTGATTTTAAATTATGATGTTTTGAAAATAATTCAAAGTGTTTTTATTTATATTTATATTATATTTATAATCAGTTTATTATAAATAAATAATGAAGTATTAATTTAAATAATGTTATATTATTTAAATAATTAATGATAGAAGCACTATACAATTGTTTACATTTGTAATATTATAACAGCAACAAATCTTGTTTACAATGATAAACAACAGAGAGTTTACAAATAGGTTACAAAAAATCATTGATTTCCATGATGAAACAGCATCAAGTTTTGCTGAGAAAATTGGAGTTCAAAGATCGAGCATATCGCATATTCTTTCTGGCAGAAATAAACCGAGTTTAGACTTTGTCATGAAAGTACTACACACCTACCCAGATGTTGAGCTTTATTGGTTGTTAAATGGAAAGGGGAATTTTCCAAAAAACAACAGAAAAGATATTACTAAAATAATTAGTGATGATACCAGTAATGAAAAAACTGCACAAGTTGACACAAATCTTGATCAAGGAATTGAGAAAATAGTTATTTTTTACACTGATGGTACATTCAAAAGTTACAATCCATAATTTACAATGCTGATTTAGTATTTTTGTAATTAAGATGAAAAGACTATCCTACACCTTTATTTGTCTCTTATTTATTAGTTGCTATAATGTAAGTAGAAACTGTAGTGATTATAAAACTGGTGAATTTGAATTTAAATATACTATCGACGGACTGGAAAAAACCGGTCAATTTGTACGGACGCTAAACTATAATATTGATTATTATGATAGTGTTGTTGATAGCTCTACGGTAAGGTGGATAAATGATTGTGAGTTTATTTTAAAAAAATTAAACCCAAAATCAAATGCTGATAAAGACGCAATTCACATGAAAATCTTATCAACAACAGACAGTTCATATACATTTGAGTATAAACTGGCAGTAAAAAAACCTAATAGACCACAACGCGTTGAAAAGGGTATCGCAAAAAGAATAGAATAAGCATATGTTAGAATTCCTCCTTACATCAGATGCCATAATGGCCCTTTTGACATTGACATTTCTTGAAATTATTTTAGGGATAGACAATATTGTTTTTATTTCTATTGCAGCTAATAAACTACCAGAACATCAAAGAAATAAAGCGACCAATATTGGTCTTGTTTTAGCCATGTTGCAAAGAGTTATTTTACTATTCTTTGTCTCATTTTTAATTGGGCTAAGTGAACCCTTTTATACTATAGAAAATGAATGGCTAAAGATGGCAATAAGCTGGCAAGCACTTATTTTGTTTGCAGGTGGATTATTTTTGATTTATAAAAGTACATCAGAAATTAGAGAAAAGGTTGAAACGCCTAGCCATGACGAAGAAGGAGTCAGATCTAAGATAATTAAATCTTTGTCTCAAGCTATTACACAAATCTTAATTATTGATTTTATATTCTCCGTAGACTCAATTCTTACAGCTGTTGGAATGACTAATGGTCTTCACCCTAATCATAATTATACATTAGTTTTAATGATTATTGCAGTAGTGATTTCTATTATTGTTATGATTGGATTTGCGAATCCAATACGCAAGTTCATTGACAAACACCCAAGTATGCAAGTTCTGGGCTTAGCATTTTTGATACTAATTGGCTTTATGCTTATTACAGAATCTGCGCACCTCTCTCATACTGAGTTCTTCGGCGCATCAGTTGGTGCGATACCTAAAGGTTATCTATATTTTGCAATAGCATTTTCATTATTTGTAGAATTCTTAAATTACAGAACTACAAAAAACAAACGTTAAAGTACGAAAACAAAGAGATGGCTTAGTTGTATAACGTTTATTTTAGGCAACTCAACTAAAATTTTACAACATATTAGGGTGTGAAAAATACGATTGCTATTTTTCGATGGTTAAATATTCAATATCCCAACTCTATAAAACCTTCATTTAATGCTATTTAACTCGATTGAATACCTCATTTTTCTGCCAATAGTATTCATTGTCTATTGGTTACTAAAATCAAATTACAAGTACCAAAATATATTATTGCTTATATCTAGCTATGTATTTTACGGCTGGTGGGATTACAGATTTTTATCCTTAATTATTTTTAGTTCTTTTATTGATTATTTTGTTGGTAAAAAAATTGAAAAAGCAAATGGAAAGGAAAACAAAAAACGATGGTTATTAGTGAGCTTATGCTCAAATCTTGGATTATTAGCCATTTTCAAATACTACAATTTCTTCGCAGATTCCTTTGCAAGTACCATGTCAACACTCGGCTGGGAGGTCAATGATTTGACTTTAAATATTATTTTACCTGTTGGAATAAGTTTCTATACCTTCCAAACTTTAAGTTACAGCATTGATATTTATCGAGAAAAAATTAAATCTTGTAAAGATATTATTGCGTTTTTTACTTTTGTTAGTCTATTTCCGCAATTAGTTGCCGGACCAATTGAAAGAGCATCTAATTTAATACCACAAATAGAGAAAAGAAGATCACTAAATTCGACTTTAGTAAAAACAGGGATATTTCAAATTTTTATAGGACTATTCAGAAAAGTAGCAATTGCTGATAATTTAGGAGTCTATGTAGATGCAGCTTATGCTAACCATGAAATACACAATGGTTCAACCTTATTAATAGCTACCATTTTCTATGCTTTTCAAATTTATTTTGACTTTTCAGGGTATTCAGATATCGCCATTGGAAGTGCAAAACTGTTTGGATTTAAATTTAACAGAAACTTCAATCTTCCATATTTTTCTAAAACTTTAACAGAATTTTGGAGAAAGTGGCATATGTCACTCTCTTACTGGTTAAGAGATTATCTTTACATATCTCTAGGAGGAAATAGAAAGGGGGAAATATTAACCTACAGAAATTTATTATTGACAATGCTTTTAGGTGGACTATGGCATGGAAGTTCCTGGAATTTTATAATTTGGGGTGGTATACATGGACTTTTTTTAAGTTTTGAAAAGTTTACATTTTCAAAATTAAAAATCAACACATTTAATGCTTTTGGATTTCTCTACACTTTTATAGTTGTACTTATAGCGTGGGTGTTTTTTAGGGCTGTTGATTTAAATACAGCTATCAATATTCTAGGCAAATGGATTTCTTTAGAATTTGGGCCAATTTTTATTGGTGATATAAATGCTTTTGTAAATGGTCTATTACTTGCAGTTACAGGGATATTGATAGACCTGAAAATATTTAGTTCAAAGACACCTTTAGAAGACTATGGAACAAAGTTTTCCACAATTCGCCTATCTGTAGTTGTTTCTGTTATTATATTAATAATATGCTTATTCTATTCCACTGCGGAGAATTTCATTTATTTTCAATTCTAATATGGACTCAAAAACAACAAAAAAGCTAATAAAAATTGTATTACTAGTTTTAGTGATAAGCTACACTCTTGATAAACTTATTTTTTTTGGATTAAATACCATAAGTGATAAAGTAATGACAGGCCAATCTATAGGAAAGTTAAATCAATTTCTATCAGTTAAAGATTCCGTCGATATTTTAGTATTTGGTAATTCAAGAGCTAATCATCATGTAGATATGAATCTATTCGGCAAAAAGAGCTATAACATGGGGATGGATGGAACTGGAATTGCCTACAGTAGTACATTGATAAATACTCTATCTAAGGACAAAGAGCAACTTGTAATTGTCCACATTGATACTAAAAATTTTTTTAGTAAGAACTATAATGGTAAGGATATAAATGGTTTAAAGACTAAATTTAACCGTAACGTTTATATCACAGATGTTTTAAATAAATCCAATCAGATTCCTTTTTTTCAAAACATATATTACAGCATTAATTACAATGGTAAAATTATAGGAATTATCAAAAATTTTATTAGACCAGGCTATAATTTTCTTGAATATAATGGTTATGACCCATTACTAGTTCGTGATGATCAAAAAGAAATAAGAGATTTAATACTTGCTCAGAAAAACAACGTAGATTGTGAATCTATTAATGAAATAAATTCAATAGCTCTCAGCTATTTACAATCGATCAAGGATTTTGTAGAAAATTCAAATAAGGAATTCATATTTGTTACAAGTCCAACATTCAATGACCCATGTGAGAAAGACAATAAATTATTGGCTAAGACGCTTAGGGAATTAGGTTTAACATATTTGGATAGATCTAATTTATTTGCCAATAAAAATGATAACGACTTATGGAAAGACAAGACACATCTGTCTAAAAAAGGCGCAGAATCATTTTCTATTAATTTAAAAAAAGAACTTCAAAAAGTTATTAACTAAAACAATGAGGCTTGACCTGAATCATCAATATCCGGATCAGAGTCATCTAAAGGGTTATTCAGTTCTGTTGTGGTATTAACTGCATCTTCTGAAGCTACCATATTTTCAGATGGTTTAGGTTCAACCATTTGTTCGTCTACAACTTCTAATTCGTCAGCATGAACCTCCTCTGGTGCTTCATATGGTAAAGGATTCAATAAATTTATCTGGTTTATCTTTTCCTTAGTTAATTGATTTCCAAGTGCGTTTATACCTTTAACAGCGATAAATTCTTCAAGGTTTACTTCTAAATTTGGCTTTCTATCCTTACCTCTCTCTTTTGTGAATTCAACCTCAGCCATCGGCCTCCAATCTGTCGAAACTATTTCTAATTGTGAGTTTGGGTGTTCTGAAATAAAAGATTCTTCCTTTCCTTCATTTTCAATTAAAAAGCGTTTTACGTAATATCTTTCCTTTTGACCATCATAATAGATTGCAGATACTGGTTTTTTAGGTATCCATTTTTCCAATACTATCATATCATTATCAAAATGAGTTGTTAGTTCTGGGATTATTGTTTTTACAATACCTGATTGAGTAGCAATTAATAAACGATCTTCACCTCTAAATTCTCCGATTAGCTCTCCTCTACCATCAACATTTAATCGTTGCACTGTATCATCAAACCAAATCTTACGAGGCTTTAATGTAGAAACTCCTTTTTCCTTTAGTTCAATACGTTTAATCGAATATTTTGTAACCTGGTTACCTTTAGAAGCTCTACCCTTAATTAGGATATCCGCAAAGTCTAAATCCCACTTCAATTTTTTAATGCTGCCTACTTGTCTTAACATTACCGTCACAACTTCTGCTTCTCCATTTGGATTTGCTGAGAAATACCATACAATAGAATTTTTATTGCTATTGGTTAGATCATATTCTCTATCTCTAGTAATACTGGTAACAGCAAATCGCTTAACGTATGACGGACCGCCTTTTCCATCACGATAAATCATATTATAAATAGTACGCTTATCTTTTTTCTTAAATACAGCAACATGAATAATGTTTTTGCCAACAAACGTTTTGGAGTCTACTTTTGTAACCATCATTTTACCTTCTTTTGTAAAAACAATGATATCATCAATATCACTACAATCACAGACATACTCGTCTCGGCGTAATGAGGTACCAACGAAACCTTCTTCTCTATTTACATAAAGCTTTGTATTGCGAATAACAACTTTAGTTGCATCTACATCAGCAAAAATGCGTATTTCAGTTTTACGCTCTTTACCTTCTCCATAATCTTTCTTCAATCTTTCAAAATAGGCTATTGAATAATCGATAAGATTAACCAGATGATGTTTTACTTCTGCGATTTGATCTTCTAAAGCATCTATTTTTTGCTGAGCCTTATCAATGTCAAACTTAGAAATACGCTTAATTCTAATTTCAGTTAATCGCGCAATATCTTCTTCGGTGACAGCTCTTTTTAAATGTTTGACATGAGGTTTTAACCCCTTATCTATCGCACTAATAACCCCTTCCCATGTTTCCTCTTCCTCAATATCACGATAAATACGGTTTTCAATAAAAATACGTTCTAAAGATGCAAAATGCCATTGCTCCTCAAACTCTCCAAGTTTTATTTCTAATTCTTGTTTTAAAAGTTGAACCGTATTATCTGTTGAACGACGTAACATTTCGGTTACACCAACAAAAAATGGCTTATTGTCTTCAATAACGCAACCTAAAGGCGAAATTGAGGTTTCACAATTGGTGAAAGCATATAAGGCATCTATGGTTTTGTCTGGCGACAATCCTGATGGTAAATGAATGAGAATTTCTACCTCAGCAGCTGTATTGTCCTCTATTCGCTTAATTTTTATTTTGCCTTTATCATTGGCTTTTAAAATAGAGTCGATAAGCGATGATGTCGTCGTACCAAAAGGAATTTCAGAAATCACTAAAGTATTTTTATTGAGTTGTGAAATCTTAGCTCTCACCCTAACCTTTCCACCGCGCAATCCATCATTATAATTAGAAAAATCTGCTATACCTGCAGTTGGGAAATCTGGTAAAATTGTGAATCGCTTACCTTTTAAATGTTTTACCGAAGCATCGATTAATTCAATAAAATTATGAGGTAATATTTTTGTGGATAATCCTACGGCAATACCTTCTCCTCCTTGCGCCAACAAGAGCGGAAACATAACAGGAAGGTTTATCGGTTCTTTGCGCCTACCATCGTAAGATGCTTGCCATTCTGTGATTTTAGGATTATAAACAACATCCAATGCAAACTTAGACAGCCTTGCTTCAATATATCTTGAAGCCGCTGCTCTATCACCAGTAAGAATATTTCCCCAGTTTCCCTGTGTATCTATTAACAAGTCTTTCTGACCTATCTGCACCATGGCATCTGCTATACTGGCATCTCCATGAGGATGGTATTGCATAGTATGACCAACAATATTTGCAACTTTATTATAGCGACCATCATCCAGGTCTTTCATGGAATGCATTATACGGCGCTGAACTGGCTTAAATCCATCTTCAATTGCAGGGACAGCTCGCTCTAATATTACATAAGAAGCATAATCTAAAAACCAATCCTTATACATACCAGTAACTCTGGTTATGGTTTCTTGAGGCTCCTGATTTTCTTCGCTATTAATGTTTTCTAATTCTTCGTATTCTTCTGACATAAGTCTTACTTCACAACTTTATAATGGAAATTTATTCTTCGACAACGTCTAATTCTACCTTAAGGTTTTCTATAATGAATTCTTGTCTTGTAGGCGTGTTTTTGCCCATGTAAAATGATAAGAGTTCCTCAATTGACATATCCTTATCTAACATCACAGGATCTAAGCGTATATCCTCACCAATGAAATGCTTAAATTCATTAGGAGATATTTCACCTAATCCTTTAAATCGAGTTATTTCTGGTTTCGGTTTTAATTTTTCTAATGCATTTCTTCGCTCTTCCTCACTATAGCAATAAATTGTTTCTTTCTTATTTCTTACTCTAAAAAGTGGTGTCTGCAATATATAAAGATGTCCTTCCTTAATCAATTCAGGGAAAAATTGTAAAAAGAATGTAATCAATAACAGTCTAATGTGCATACCATCAACATCAGCATCTGTAGCAATTACAATATTATTATAACGCAAATCCTCGATTGTTTCCTCAATATTTAGCGCGGCCTGAAGTAAATTAAACTCCTCATTTTCATAAACAATCTTTTTACTTAAACCATAGGAATTTAAAGGCTTACCTTTTAAACTAAAAACGGCTTGAGTATTAACATCCCTTGATTTTGTAATACTACCTGAAGCAGAATCTCCTTCTGTTATAAACAAGGTAGTCTCTAAGTTTCTTTCATTTTTTGTGTCGCCAAAATGTACACGACAATCTCTTAATTTCTTATTATGTAAACTTGCTTTTTTAGCACGTTCCTTAGCTAATTTTCTTATGCCGGATAATTCCTTTCTTTCTTTTTCTGCCTGAAGAATTTTCCTTTGAATTTTCTCTGCTACTTCTGAATTCTTATGTAGGTAATTATCTAAATTACGCTTTACAAAATCATTGATATAAGTTCTTACAGTAGGAAGGTCTCCTCCCATATCTGTAGAGCCTAACTTAGTTTTGGTCTGACTCTCAAAAACAGGCTCCATCACTTTAATAGCTATTGCAGCCACAACTGACTTTCTTATATCTGAAGCATCATAGTTCTTACCATAATATTCCCTAATGGTCTTGACTATTGCTTCTCTAAATGCTAATAGATGCGTACCGCCTTGTGTTGTGTTTTGTCCATTAACAAATGAATGGTACTCTTCACTATACTGAGTTTTACTATGGGTAATTGCAACCTCTATATCATTTCCTCTTAAGTGAATTATTGGATACAGTAAATCTGATTCTGAAATGTTCTCAGACAATAAATCTTTAAGACCGTTCTCAGAATAGAACTTTTCACCATTAAATACAATTGTAAGACCTGGATTTAGGTATACGTAGTTTTTAAGCATTTTAACTACGTATTCACTTCTATACTTATAATTTTTAAAAATGCCACTATCTGGCACAAAAGAAACTTTTGTCCCCTTTCTACGTGATGTCTCATCAAGCATTTCTTGGTTGGTTAGGTTCCCCTGCTCAAACTCTGCAGATGCCGATTTATTATCACGTGTAGATTCTACCCTAAAATAAGTAGATAAAGCATTTACTGCCTTTGTCCCAACACCATTTAAACCTACTGATTTTTTGAAGGCCTTCGTGTCGTATTTACCACCTGTATTCATCTTTGACACAACATCAACGACTTTTCCAAGTGGAATACCTCGACCATAGTCCCTTACAGTAACACGTTCTCCCTGGATAGAAATTTCTATGGTTTTACCAGCACCCATAACAAACTCGTCAATAGAGTTGTCTAACACCTCTTTGAGAAGAATATAAATACCGTCATCTGGAGAAGATCCATCACCTAATTTCCCGATATACATACCAGGTCTCATTCTGATATGTTCTTTCCAATCGAGTGAACGAATATTCTCTTCAGTATAGTTAGACTGTGCTGCCATAAATCTTAGGACGAAAATTTTTGATAGGACGCTAATATAAGACTATACCTTATAAAATGAAATATGGATTTACTAAAGTAATTAACAATAAAAAGGCCAATGTTGTTGAGAACCTTGGCCACTATTTCGAAAAGTTTGATTGTTATTCTAAACATTAAACAAGAAATGCATTACATCACCATCTTTCACAATGTAATTCTTTCCTTCTACTCGCATTTTTCCTGCTTCTTTCACCTTGGCTTCACTTCCATAACTGACATAATCGTCATAAGAGATAACTTCTGCCCTAATAAATCCTTTCTCAAAATCTGTGTGAATGACTCCTGCTGCTTGTGGTGCAGTAGAACCAACAGTAACCGTCCAAGCTCTAACTTCTTTAACACCTGCAGTAAAATAGGTTTGTTGATTTAATAGCTTATAAGCTGATCTTATTAATTTTGCCGAACCCGGCTCATCTAAACCAATATCTACCAAAAACATTTGTCGTTCTTCGTAATCATCTAATTCATTAATATCTGCTTCAGTACCCACAGCTAAAACCAAAACTTCTGCATTTTCGTCTTTTACTGCCTCAGAAACTTTATCAACATAATTATTTCCTGTTGATGCTGAAGCTTCATCTACATTACATACATACATTACAGGTTTATCCGTAATAAATTGCAATGGCTTAACATATTCTGCATAATCTTCATCTGAAAATTCAATAACTCTAACGGATATACCAGATTCTAAATTTTCTTTGATTTTTAAAAGTACAGCCTCCTCCGCTTGAGCTTCTTTATTACCAGTTTTCGCTGTACGCTTTACTTTATCAAGCTTTTTTTCAGCAGTCTCTAAATCTTTCAACTGCAATTCCATATCTATGGTTTCTTTATCTCTAATTGGATCTATTGAACCATCAACATGAATAATGTTATCGTTATCAAAACAACGTAACACATGAAGAATTGCATCTGTTTCTCTAATATTTGCCAAGAACTGATTACCCAATCCCTCTCCTTTACTAGCACCTTTCACTAAACCGGCAATATCAACTATTTCTACTGTAGCAGGTACAACTTTTTCCGGGTTAACCAACTCTTCTAATTTTGCCAACCTTGGATCGGGTACATTCACAACACCAATATTTGGCTCTATGGTACAAAAGGGAAAATTTGCGCTTTGTGCTTTAGCGTTAGACAAACAGTTAAATAAGGTTGATTTCCCAACGTTTGGTAATCCTACAATTCCAGCTTTCATGTATTAATTATTTTGCGAGTGCAAAAATAAGTATTTAAGCGAATAATTACAGAGAAATGATTTTGAAAATAGTTTTTGAAAATTTCTTTGACGTTTACGGTCACTACTACAAGTATTTGCCAGAGTTAGCATTCAATTTGTCAAGTTTACCAAAAAGTATTGAAATATTTTATCAACTATTAGTAAAAAATACCAAGTGCTAACTTGGGATTTAATCATATTATAGTATTAATTTTTAATCTTCTGGATGCATAAATCGTTGCTTACCGAGTAATTCATCTGCCGTTTCCACAACATCTTCATCTGGCACACAACAGTCGACTGGACAAACTGCTGCACATTGTGGTTCTTCATGAAAGCCCATACACTCAGTACATTTATCAGGAGCTATATAATAAACTTCATCGCTAATTGGTTGTTGCGTTTCATCTGCATCCACAGTCTTACCATTTGGTAATACTATTTTACCTTCTAAACTAGTACCATCTGAATATCGCCAATCATCAGCCCCTTCGTAAATAGCAGTATTTGGGCATTCTGGCTCACAAGCACCACAATTAATACATTCATCTGTAATTATAATTGCCATAATCGATTTTCTTTTCCTTAATTTTGCAGGTGCAAAAATAAAGCCAAAAAGACTTTTTACCAAACACTGCATGGATTTACAACAAAGAATTAACGCTTTTGCAAAATTAGGATTGTTTTTGGGTCAGTTTACCACTAAGGGTATCGACAAAAATGACGATATTAAAGAAAACGATTTGTTTTTTGATGGCTTTAAACATCAAATAAAAATAGCTGAAGAAAATAATGGTTGGTTCTCAAAAACTAATATTCTATTCTCGTTAGAGTCTTGGTCTAATGCATTGATTATGTGCAATATTAATAAATGGTTGGAGAAGTATAACTTTAATGAAGTTAATGAGCAAATCATAGCAATAATAATGGCAGGAAATATCCCTTTGGTAGGATTTCATGACTTTATTTCCGTTCTAATTACGGGTAATAATATTTTGGTAAAGCAATCTTCAAATGATAAACATCTTCTACCTTTTTTAGCAAAATATCTCGAAATTATAGAACCAGGCTTTAAAGGTAAAATAAAGTTCACTGAAGATAAATTGTCACATTTTGATGCAGTCATTGCTACTGGCAGCAACAACACGGCACGTTATTTTGAATACTATTTTAAGAATAAACCATCTATCATAAGAAAAAACAGAAACTCTGTTGCCGTTTTATCTGGTGATGAGTCTAAGGAGGAATTAGAAGCGCTCTCAGATGATATTTTTAGATATTACGGTCTGGGTTGCCGAAATGTTTCAAAATTATTTGTACCAAAAGATTATGATTTCGATGCTTTCTTCAATGGAGTTTACAAATGGCATCCAATAATTCACGAAACCAAATATGTTAATAACTATGATTACAATAAGGCAGTATATTTAATGAGTGAATTTGATATGCTTGAAAATGGATTCTTAATGTTAAAAGAAGATAAAAGTTATTCTTCACCAATTGCAACTGTTTTTTATGAATATTATGAAACCCCGAAGCAATTAAAGGAAAAGTTGCTTTCAAACAGAGACAATATTCAGTGTATTGTAACTAGAGGAGATTTTGAGAACAAAATAGCTTTTGGAAAAACTCAAAACCCACAATTATGGGATTATGCGGACAATATTGATACTGTTGAATTCCTGTTAAAAAGATAGTCTAAAAATTATCAATTTCGTAATGCTTTTTAGTCAATTAATTAGCATTTTTGTACGTCTAAAAATAATATCATGAAAAAACATAATTTTAGCGCAGGTCCTTGTGTATTACCTAAGTCAGTAATGGAAAAAGCAGCGGAAGCTGTTGTTAACTTTGACGACGGTTTATCTCTAATTGAAATATCTCATAGGAGCAAACCTTTTGTTGATGTAATGGAAAAAGCAAGATCTCTTGCTTTAGAATTATTGGGATTAGAAGGTAAAGGCTACAAGGCTTTATTTCTTCAAGGTGGTGCCAGTACACAATTTTTAATGGTTGCTCTAAATTTACTTGAAAAAAGAGCTGGTTATTTAAATACAGGTACTTGGTCAGACAAAGCAATTAAGGAGGCAAAAATTTATGATGACATTTATGAGGTTGCAACATCGAAAAATGCAGGATATAATTATATTCCTAAAGGATATGATATTCCTGAAGATTATGATTATTTTCACTGTACATCCAACAATACAATCTTTGGAACTCAAATAAAAAAATTCCCTAATTCACCAATTCCAATGGTGTGCGATATGAGTAGTGATATTTTTTCACGTCAACTAGATTTTACTCAATTTGATATTATATACGCTGGTGCACAGAAAAATATGGGTCCAGCTGGCACAACATTAGTTGTTGTAAAAGAAGATGTTTTAGGAAAAGTATCGAGAAAAATACCATCTATGATGGATTACAAAATACATATTGGAAAAGGAAGTATGTTTAATACGCCTCCAGTATTTGCAGTATATGTGTCAATGCTTACAATGCAATGGCTAAAAGATCTTGGCGGTATAAAAACCATTGAAGATGAAAATGATAAAAAGGCACGATTGATATATTCTGAAATTGATTTAAACCCATTATTTAAAGGGTATTCAGTCAAGGAAGACCGATCAATAATGAATGCAACCTTCACTTTAGAAAATGAGAATTTAAAAGAAACATTTGATGCTATGTGGAAAGAAGCAGGTATTAATGGATTGAATGGTCATAGAAGTGTTGGAGGCTATAGAGCTTCAATGTACAATGCCTTAACTTTAGATAGCGTAAAGGCACTTGTTGAGGTAATGAGCGAACTAGAGCGTAAAGCTTAATTAAATAACCTATATAAAAATTATAATGAAAGTATTAGCAAATGATGGTGTTTCTCAGAGTGGTATTAGCGCTTTGGAGTCTGCTGGGTATGAGGTATTGACAACTACAGTTGCACAAGTGCAACTACAAAACTATATAAATGAAAATGACATTTCAGTTCTACTTGTGCGAAGTGCAACTAAGGTTAGAAAAGATATCATTGATAATTGTCCAGGTCTAAAAATTATTGGTCGTGGTGGTGTTGGAATGGATAATATTGATGTAGAATATGCTAGAGAAAAAGGAATTCACGTTATAAACACACCTGCAGCCTCCTCACATTCTGTTGCAGAACTAGTATTTGGTCATTTTTACGGATTAGCTAGATATCTTCACAACTCAAACCGCGATATGCCTCTTGAAGGGGATAAAAATTTTAAGAGTCTTAAAAAGGCTTATGCTAAAGGAAAAGAGTTAAAAGGCAAAACGTTAGGTGTCATTGGCTTTGGACGCATAGGACAAGCCACTGCTAAAATTGGCTTAGGGGCTGGAATGAAAGTTGTTGCATTTGATCCATTTATTGAAGAAGCAAATTTAGAACTAGAGTTCTTTGATGGGCAAAAGGTAAATTTCGATATAAAGACAGTTTCTAAGGAAGAGGTTTTAAAAAAGGCGGATTTTATAACATTACACGTACCTGCGCAAAAAGATTATGTAATAGATGAATCGGATTTCAATCAAATGAAAGATGGTGTAATCATAGCAAACGCTGCTCGTGGTGGTGTTGTTAATGAAGTGGCTCTGGTTAAAGCAATTGAAAGCGGTAAGGTAGCTCGTGCAGCATTAGACGTTTTTGAAAAAGAACCACAACCTGAAGTACAATTATTAATGAACTCTTCATTATCGCTAACGCCTCACACAGGTGCTGCAACTAATGAAGCGCAAGACAGAATCGGTGTAGAATTGGCAGATCAGATTATTAGTATTTTAGGTTAATTGCTAATTAATTGTGACTTTCCCATTACAAATGAGTCCTAATATATGTTGGGACTTTTTTTGTACTCTCAAGTTAAATTATTAAAGGTAAAAAAATAAAAAAAATTCAGGAATTCTAGACTTATCAAGCAGTGACCTTGGAAAAACAATTATCACTGGTGTTTCAAGTACTAAAGGAAATGAACTAAGTTTATTAGAAAGTATTTTAGATGTAGATGGTGATGGTAGCGTTATCGATGATGTAGCTGGCATGGTTTTAGGCGGAAGCAAGAAAAAAAGTGGTCTTGGTGGTTTACTAGGAGGACTTTTCGGGAAATAAACTTCTCTACATTATAAATTTATAAAACAGCTCAATATGGGCTGTTTTTTATTTTATACACTATGTGAAACAAAATATTCACTAAGTAAATATTGTATAATACTAATTGGTTATTGTTTATGGCTCTAAGATTTAGGTCATTTGTGATGTTAAAAAGCAAATAATTAATACTAAAATTAATACCTTTAATTACTATGAAAAAGATACTACCAATTATCATTGTTATTGCATTAATTGTCAGTTGTAAATCATACAACAACACCCAAATAATAAATCATGATTCTGAAGATGCACTTGTTAAAACAGATACGGTTTCAATTAGTAGTAATGAAACTGACTATGAAATAATAATTATTGAACCAGGATTTTATAATTGGCTGTTAAGTAAAGCAAGACCCCGCGGTTTTCATTCTCAACAATACCTAGAAACTAGAAATCAGCTTTTAGTTCAATCTTGGAATCAAAGAAACCTTCAACCTCAAGTTTATGACCCTAATTTATATGAGTTAAGAATTGATTATGATAACCATACTGATTATGGTTACGAAGTAAATTACTTACTCTACAATTATTTTATTTACTTCCAATTAAAATATAATCAGCGACTGACATCATTTGTTCCCAGAATTTGACTTAATTTTGCATCGCAAAAATGGGTTATGAAAAATTTTAAAGAAAAATGGGAAATTCAACAGAATTGGCAGTTGATTTTTCCATTTTTTGGTTTAATAGGTTTAATATATTCAGGGTTTAAAATATCAAATGCTTTTTTAGCTGAATACCATATCATGGTTGAGGTTTTGGCAACAATTCAAATATCTTACTTATTATTAAAAATTACTTTATTTCTCTTTAAAAAATTAGAAAAGAAATGGATACTCAATTATAAATGGGAAATGATCCGAGTATTCATAGTTTTTGCCGTTACTGGTTCATCTTCTATGTTAGTTGGAAGACCAATAATAAAGCTATTGGGAATTACTAAAGAAAACTTAAACCCTGTCCTCTACTGGATATTATTTATTATTATTGGGCTCATAATTTATCAGATTCTTTTGGTTACCTTTGGCTGGTTGTTCGGTCAGTTTAAGTTTTTCTGGGAATTTGAAAAGAAAATGCTTAGACGATTTGGATTAAGACGATTTATAGATTGAATAAAAAAGCTTTAATAACGACAATTTTTAAAACACTAGCTATAGTGTTGGTATGCGCTGTATTATTCCCATCAGTAGTAAAGCTTTCACATGTCTATAATCATCATGAACATTTTGTTTGTACTGATGATGTAGATCATTCAACGCACTTACATCAAATAGATATTGATTGTGAGTTTTATAAGTTTAAATTAAATAATCATTTTTACGCAGAATTAGCATATTCAAACAATACCTCACATGAAATATATAATAAGACAAACTTGTCTTATTATATATTTTTAAGAACACATCAGCAACATACTTCACATTTAAGAGGTCCACCTCACACAGTGTAATCAATCATACCAGATAATCACTAAATTCAAACAAGGTTAAAAAATAAGTCTTGTTTAATTAATATAAATTTTTTCAATAATGAAATACTACGTACTTATAGTACTTTTGGTATTTATGTGTTTTGGATTTGCTCAAAAATGCGATGACGTATTTTTAGGGGAATTAAGGGATTTTCACGACAATACACCACTTAATGGAGCTACAGTATTTATTAAAAACTTAAATAAATATGTTGCCTCAGATGAAAGAGGAAAATTTAAAATTGAAAATCTGTGCAAAGGAGAACTTATTCTTGTAATATCTCATATTGGATGTGAAACAAAAAGAATAACATTCAATATTGATGGAGATATGTTTCAAAACATTGCTTTAGAACATCATATAGAGGAATTAAATGAAGTTTCTATTGCGGCAACTGTTGAAAGAAAAGAAACAAAAACATCTCAAGAAACAATTATAAAATCAGAAACGCTCAAACGCTATAGTAATCTAAGCGTAGGAGATGCCCTTAAAGAGGTACCAGGAGTTTCATCTATTAATACTGGAAGTACTATTGTTAAACCAATGATTAATGGATTGCATAGTAGTAGGGTTTTGATAATGAATAATGGCGTACGATTACAAGACCAAGAATGGGGTATTGAACATGCGCCAAATATTGATGTAAATATTGCAAATCAAATTTCTGTTATAAAAGGGTCTGGCGCATTGGCTTACGGTGGCGATGCCGTTGGAGGTGTAGTTGTGATAAATCCAAAACGGATAATTCGTTTGGATACAATTTATGGTCGCACTTTAATTGGTGGTCAAACTAACGGTCGTGGTTATAATATAACTTCAACTCTAAATAAAAACTTTAGTTCAGGATGGTTTGCTGAAATCCAAGGCTCTTCTAAAAGAAATGGAGATTTGAAGGCTCCAAACTATACTTTAACTAATACAGGTTTGGATTCAAAAGGTGTTTCTGCTCGTCTTGGTAAGTTAAATTTTGAGTCTGGTTTTGAAATATACTACAGTTTTTTAGATAATGAAATCGGTATTCTAGGTGCTTCTCATATTGGTAGTGTTTTTGATTTAGAAAGAGCTATTAATTCGGGGCAACCATTTTTGGTTGAGGATTTTAGTTATGAGATCAATGCTCCTAAACAAGAAATAACGCATCATTTAGCTAAGCTTAATTATTATAAAAGGTATAAAAATTTTGGCAGGCTTAAACTACAGTATGATTATCAACATAACCAACGTCTTGAATTTGATGTTAGAATTGGTGATAGGAGAGAAATTCCCGCTATTGATTTAACCCTACAAACGCATTCCATTTTGGCAGATGTGAATTTAGATTCTAATTTAAATAGAAAAATAAATTTTGGAGTTATAGGGCGATTTCAAGATAATTTTGCTAACCCAGATACTGGAGTTAGACGTTTAATTCCTGATTATAACAAGTATGATTTTGGTATTTATACTACTGTAGAATATGTGGTTAATAACAGATTAATTGCAGATGCTGGATTACGCTATGATTTTAATAGAATTGATGCAAAGAAATTCTACAGAAAATCGCGTAGGGATGAACGTGGTTATGATGAGGATTTTTCAGATATAATTATTGATGAAACACCTACTCAATATTTAACAAATCCTGTATTTGATTACCACAATATTTCTGCTTCTGCTGGCATTAATTATAGTATTAATGAGAGCCAACAGATGCTTCTAAATTATAGTCTAGCAAGTCGGCCACCAAATGTAGCAGAGTTATTTAGTGATGGACTTCACCATTCTGCTGCCAGATTCGAACTAGGTGATATTAGATTTGACCAAGAAATATCCAATAGAATATCCGCGTCATATATCTACAGTACATCAAAACTTAATCTGTCCACAGAGATCTTTTATAATAATATCAGAGATTTTATTTATTTAAGGCCATTTGACTTTATAAGTACTGCAAGAGGTCCTTTTCCTTTATGGGAATACCAACAAACAGATGCGGAATTATTTGGTATTGACTTGACCATCAATTATAACTTGACCGATAACTGGCAATTTGTCAATAAAACAGCTTATCTAAAAGGTAATGATTTGGGCACTGATATGGCAATTATTGATATACCACCATTTAATACCACAAATCAAATCACTTATAATAATGAATCTTGGAATAACTTTTCTGCCAGCTTAAAATCAGAATGGGTCTTTAAGCAAAGAGATTTTCCTGATTTTAATTTTGAGGTAGAAGATGAACTCAATGAGGAGATGATCTTGGTTGATATAAGTTCGCCTCCACCTTCATATCATTTATTGCATTTCTATAGTGAAGCAACATTTATACTTAGTGAGAAAACAAACCTAAATATAAGTCTAGGTGTAAATAACTTATTAAATGCTGCTTATAGAAACTATTTAAATCGTCTTAGGTTTTATGCTGACGAATTGGGAAGAAACATAACGTTGCAATTGCAACTTAACTATTAAACAAATTAATAAATTAAAAATTCAAATTTAATACAATGAAAATTACTTATTTAAATCTAAATTCTATGAAATCTACTAAATTTTTTATGAGCGCAATTATATGCCTGGCGCTAACAAACACATTTACATCATGTTCAGATGATGATGATCCGGATCCTGTATTAGAA
>Ga0213865_10000774_pt1 | contig 21391 bp, 21 predicted proteins | sample PICome_6_FD_160100 | JGI IMG/M metagenome (GOLD analysis project Ga0213865, IMG submission 160100) | Coastal seawater microbial communities near Pivers Island, North Carolina, United States - PICO282 | ecosystem: Environmental > Aquatic > Marine > Coastal | place: USA: North Carolina...
AATTATTTCACCTGATTCATAGTGTAACACACATGCTAGTTCTAATAAGTTGTTTAGACCCGGATCAGGTCCATCAAAAGATGTGTTAAGAGACATATAAACTTTGTGAAGTCTATCTGGATCATTGTATGATGTCATTTAATTATTTATCAATTAATAATTAAATAATAATTGTTTGTTATTATATATTATAACACATGTTTTCCCACTGCTAACTAATATTTAGGTTAATCAACATTAATATTGACCAAAATAATCGATATCACTATTGTACATTGTATTTAATTCTTTGGTTAATTCAGGTACTTTGTAAAGTTCGTAGTTTAGTTTATTAGGGTGAAAACACACTAGATACATATCTTTTACAGTTTTATTGTAATTTTGTTCTAGTATTCTTTTGTATAAATTTAATTGAAGAGAATATTGCCAAAAGTTTGTATCGGGTATGTGAGACAAGTAAACACTTGTAGAAAACTTATTGTATGTATTTTCAACATCAATACTTTTACATCGTTTCCAATCATACAAAGACAGAGTCCCATCTAAATTCTCAAATACCATATCAATACTTCCAGCAATCTTCATCCCTAAATCCCATACTCTCCACTCAGTTCGATAAGGTTTCAATAAAGGATAGTCATTTACAAAGTTTAAAAAATACGAATATTCTTTACTATCATCATTTATTTCTACATCATTGTAATAACACTCAATTGAATTATGAAGTCGTGTACCTAATTCCCGTGATTCACTACCAGCTTTACTCCACATTGCTTTTATTTCTTTACGAGTTTTACCATAGTATTTGCTATTTACCCAATTACTGCTAGCCATCATTCTGTCTATAACCAAATCACTATCAAATTTACTGAAATTATTCTTGACTATTTTTGTAACAGAGTCAAGTTGGTGTTTACCATTAATTATGTAGATATGGGTATCTTCATAAAACTTAATTGAATTATCATTTTTATGAAAGTTGGTTGTAGCTAATTTATCCATTTTAATAATTAATTATAGAAATCTATCTATTAAATTAATTTTATTTATAACTGATATATATTTTTTAGTTTATATATATGACGATATTGCCTATACATCCAATAATTATATGTATAATGTAATGCTATCTTGTTTCTATCGATTATAATTTTTTCATTTATTTCTGATATTAAATTGTGTATTTCAAATATCACATTACATACACTAATTATATCTAAATCATCTGTTAGCAGTGTACCAATTAAAAGTTTTGTTCTTTCTATATATGTTTTTAAAATTTCGTAACAAAATTTTGCTTTTTTAAAGACCGTTAAACATCGTTTATTATTTGTCTTCCATTGTTTGTAATCAATTTCATTTTTAACATGTCTTTCTCTGTGTCGTTCTAAGTTTAATTTATGCTCTCTATGTAAATTATGCATAACTTGATCGAGTGTGTTATCATACAAGTAAATTTCTTGAAAATAATCTCGTAAAAATATGACACTATCTTCATGTAGTTTAAAACTTAACACTTTATCCATAAAAACTCGATATGACGGAATGTAAACAAAGTAGTTATCGTTTCGTATAATTTGATTGGTGTTTCTCATCCATTCATAGTAATGAGGATTATGTACTTTTTCTTTAGTTAACAATCCTGTTTTCCAAGAAAAAGTAGTATGACATTCACTACACCACATTTGATCACACCCATCAATCTTACTAATTCTAATTCCACAGTTTTCATTAGGGCATTTTCGAGTTTCAGTTTCTAGTTTTCTTACAGTTGCTAAATCTGATTCATTACAAGTGTGAATATCTTGAGATGATTTTGCTTTGTGACATAAAATACAAAATACAGTTTTACAATCGGTACAAACCATTTTATTAGATATAAAACCATCACAATTATTGGTCATACATCTAGAAAAATATTTAAATCTACTAGTTTTTATTTGATGTTCTTGCATTACTAATGCATTGTATTTCACTGATATTTCTTTTATATTAACATCTTTATAATCAATTGATCTTATTAATTCATGTTTTTGTTGATTAATATCATTTAATGTATCTAGTTTTATTTTGGTTTCACCTAATAATAACTCTTGTTTTTTCATGTGTATATTTAGCTGTTTTAATTCTAATTGTTTTATAAAAGATTTGTTAGCTGTCATGTTTAAAATTTCTTTATTATCTAACCTTTTATTACAACTCATACAGGATGTCAATATAGCTTTATCATCTAATATATACCTTTTAAAACACACAAAACAACATTCAAAATTACACTTGATACATTTTATATTTTTTCTTAATTTTTTTGTAAAGTTTTCAAAACAGATATTACACTCTTTTTTACAATCATTAGATGTAATTAAACTCATTTATATTTAAGAAATTTAGATATAAATATCTAAATTTTAATTTATTTTATTATGTTTAATTTTAAACATAATAAAATAAGTAAACAACAGAAATTAGTTGTGGTTAGGATGACCAGTGTTAATTATTTCTTCTCCAGCTCTACCATTGTATATGGTATCAACTTGTATACTAGAGGTACGTAAATCTTTAGCAATAGATTCATCACGAGATACATCAACACCAGCAATAGTATTTACTGAACCCATAGAAGCTTCATGGATTAACTGACTAATTGCTTTAGAATCTCCCATAACAGAAAGAGCACCTGCTCTTAAATTTTTAGTAGGATTTCTTGCCTGATGAGGGGTATATAAACCAGGTTCATTGTAGATAATAGGTAAATCACCACGAATAGGATCTCCTTGAGACTGATTACGACTGTTACCATTAGCATAAATTAGTCTATCTCTAACTATTAAATCTCTTTCTTGTTTTTTATCAAACATTTGATGCATCTGGTCTTTAACATGAGGATTGGTAACATTATTTGCTTTTTCAGACTCAATAACACTATCCTGTAAATCAGGATCTTGACCTTCTCTAAAATTTTCTAAAGATACATTACAACTGCTTGTGGTACACTGACCAGATTTCTCACAAACTCCTGTTTCTTTGTTTAGAGTTACAGGTAGATCCTGATTTGTTACTCTAGCATGTGAAACTAAACCTACATCTACTAAATTAGTATTTTTAGTATTGTGGTATACAGCAGAACCTAGACCTAGAGGACTAAATTTTATGTTTCTCATAGCATGGTAATTAGGATATTGTACACAGTTTACAATATTTCCATTCTTGTCTTTTTCACAAAATTCTCTTTCAACCTTAACACCTAAATCGTACATTATCCATCCTTCTTTAGATGTTTGATTTGATAATACACACATTGCGGCTAAAAGTATTACTGATAAAGTATATAAAAGTTTACTAAACATTGTATTTATTATAAATAAAAAAAATAAAAAAAAATAAAAAAGGTAATAAATGAAAAAGCAAGAAATAATATTATCTGTTTTAATTGGGTTAATTATTATAGCTATTATATATCTATTTATTAATCCACCTAAATCTAAAAATAACAATACACAAAATCAAAACCAAAATCAACTTTCACAAGCAGTTTTAGCACCTACCGTTCAAAAAAAGTATAGTTGTATATTAGATAAAGGAGAATATAAATGTACTGAAGATTCTAATGGTAATTATAATTCATTAACAGAATGTCAACAAGCATGTAAAAATAAATACAGATGTAATTATTCATCATCAAACAATGTAATATCATGTGATATTGATAATGTTAATGGTATGTATGATAGTTTACAATCTTGTCAAAATAATTGTAGAATTAGAAGTTGGATAAATTATCCAGCTGTTTATCATCCATACTCATATTTAATAAGAAAACATCATGACGGACATCATCCACATCCTCACCCACATCCTCACCCACATCCTCACCCACATCCTCACCCACATCCAGAACCAGAACCAGAACCAGAACCTGAACCTGAACCAGAACCTGAACCAGAACCTGAACCTGTTCCAGAACCTGAACCTGTTCCAGAACCTGAGATTGAATCTGAACCTGTTCCCCTTCCTCCTATGCCATCACCTCCTATGCCATCACCTCCTATGCCATCACCTCCTATGCCATCTCCTCCTATGCCATCTCCTCCTATGCCATCACCTCCTATGCCATCACCTCCTATGCCATCTCCTCCTATGCCATCTCCTCCTATGCCATCACCTCCTATGCCATCTCCTCCTATGCCATCTCCTCCTATGCCATCACCTCCTATTCCATCACCTCCTATGCCATCTCCTCCTATGCCATCTCCTCCTATGCCATCACCTCCTATGCCATCTCCTCCTATGCCATCTCCTCCTATGCCAAAACCAAGAGGTTTGTAAGAATTATAAATTAAAATGTTCTATAGACTTATTATATGTATAAATTCTTAACACACCTAATAAATTTAGCAACAATAATCGATATTCTATTGAATCAATATAAGTATTAACATATAAACCTATACTAGAACCTAATGTAGAACTAATAGTATTTAATATTGTTAGTTTAGTATATGTTTCACCTATATTTTTATCAGAAATTTTTTCTATACATTTTATGTTTATAGCACCGAAAAAAGTAAATGAAATATTTACTAACATGTTAGACACACCAGAAATTGGTATAAAATATTCTGGATATAAAGGAGTTAAAGATAAAGAAATATATGAAAACTGTTGTAATAAATTAGAAAATAACATAATTTTTTTTGGAGTTTTATCAACATAATTACTAGTTTTAGATAAATACAAAAGACCACCTATCTGTCCTATAATATCTTTTGCCATATAGTTAATAGTTTTAACATCATTTGTAATTTCGTTATTAGAATTTAGTGTTGTTAAAAAATTATGTGTAGCTAAAACATTTTCTATAGATACAATTGTATTTGATAGAAAACCCCAACCAACAAATTTTTTATTATTTTTAATAAATCTAATCATATAGTAATTATAAAATATTATTATAAATTTATATTTTATAATTATAAATGAAAGATTCTGTTATATTGATAATTATATTGGCAATATTAATTGTCAGTTTAGTTGTTATGTATTCTTGTAATAAAGATACCTATCATCATCAAAATAATTTACTAAGTAGTTTAAGTAGTCCTAGCGGTCCTAGTGGTCCAAGTGGTCCTAGTGGTCCAAGTGGTCCTAGTGGTCCAAGTGGTCCTAGTGGTCCTAGTGGTCCTAGTGGTCCTAGTGGTCCTAGTGGTCCAAGTGGTCCAAGTGGTCCTAGTGGTCCTAGTGGTCCTAGTGGTCCTAGTGGTCCTGTAAAACCTGTAAAACCAGTAAAACCTGTAAAACCAGTTATATGTCAGTGTAATTCTGTTAAGAAACCTAAGGTATGTAATGTTAAAAAATACAACAATGGTTGGTCTGAAACTTCTGTAGTACTTGGATGGCCTCTATCTATAGGTTGTGCTAAATGCCCTTGCTCTGGTTATGATATTAAAGAATTTGATGATAGTTTTGTAATTTAAATATACATAGATGTAAATATGTCTTCGATTGTATTTTTGTTGTTGTTAACTAAGATGTTGATGATTTCTTTTGTAACAATTAATGGTAAATTTATTTTAAATTTTGGATCAAAAGACACTTTGAATGGTAATAAACCTTTTTTATCTTGATGTGTTATTATAAAATAAATTTTGTTAATAATATCTTTTATAAACTTTTCTATTGTTCTGATTCCTTTGTCTTGTGAATTACATACTTTGTTTATTAGAAAACTTATTTCTGTATCTTCAAATATAATTGAATTTATATCGATCTTGAGATTTTTAAGTATTTTAGGTACTATATATTTTTTAACTATATGTATTTTATCTTCTTGTGTGTATCCGTCAATATTAATAATCCACCATCTGTCTGCTAGTGCTTTATCTTGTGGTATTTTATTCATAGAAGAAATAAACCAAATATGCGACAAGTCGATAGTTATTTCACTTAAAAAGTTGTCTCTGAATTCGGTATTTTGTGTTTGATCTGTTATGTGTAATAGGGCAGATTTAATATCGTTGTTTTGTTCTATTTTATCTAGTTCATCCATAAATATGACTCCATTTTTGTGTTGTATTTTTTTTAGACATTTAACCATCTCTCCTGGTTGTGCTCCTACATATGTGTATTCGTGTCCTTTAAGAAAGTCTGCTCTTTCTATTCCTCCGAATGATATTTGTTCGAATCCCCAGTCCATAATTTTAGCGATGAGTCTTGCTATAGATGTTTTTCCTGTTCCTGGTTGTCCGACTAACCCTAAATTAGTGTGTTTCATGTCTGGAAACATAAGTTTAGCACTTAAAAACAATAGTATTTGTTCTTTAATTTTCTGCATTCCATAAAGTTCTTTGTCGAGTTTTTTGGAAGCATCTTTAATAAATTTGCTAATATTTTTGTTTTTAATTTTTTTGATTTTGTCGTGAGGAATAGAGATAGCCCATTCCAACCATTTTTTAAGTTTTCCGTATTCATCATCATAACTTTTCATTCTTACAAGTTCTTCGTATCGTCTGTATATAATTTCTTTGTTATAATCTGATGTTTCTAAGTTCAATATTTTATATTTAAGTTCAAGTTTTGTGTTGTAAGATGAAAATTTCTTGGCTTCAATTTCCATTTTGTGTTGTTGTTTTTTTGTGTATTGTGTGTATTGTTTATAGTTAGCTTTAAATTCCGAAAGCAGTTTGTTGTAAGTATTTCTTGTTTCTAACCACTCGTGTGTGTTGGGTATTTGTGTTTTGTATATTTCGTAATATTGACAAAGCAATGCTTGATCTTGTAATAGTAATTCAGAATTAAACAAATCTTCTACTTTTGGCTCTGATTTCTCAATTTCTTGTTGAACTTTTGTTAATTTATTGTATAATTTTTTGTTACTTGACTTTAATTTTTTGAGTTGTTTTTCTATGGTATTTTCTTGATAGTAATCTTCGTCTTGTTCTTCGTCTTCATCATTATAGTCTTCTGAATCACTTTCTGATTGTGTTTTTTCATTGTTTTTTGAAATGTACTGTTCGTCTTCTGATTCTGATGATGATTCATTAGATGTTACTATTAGTTTTCTTTTTTTATTATGTGTTTTTTTATTAACTTCTGTAGTAGTTTTTCTTTTCATCTTTATTATAATTATATTTTACTTAGATTTTAATAAAACAATTTTATTAAAATTATCTAAACTATTTAGTCAATCTCTTACTTACTGTTATTGTAAATCATTAAAGCTTTATCTTGTTTTTTATATGTTGTTATAATTGAAACATTTTGTGTGTTAATCCATTCATCAGGTAGAGATATATTAGCTTTGTCTATATAATTAATATTAGTTTCTGGTTCCTGACCTCCTATTTTACCATATTGATAAACTAATGGGTTTTTAAAGGCATAAACATTTAAGTAAGGTTGTATTTGAGCAACACATATATCCCAATCTCTGTTATTGAAATAATCTTCTAATATACATTTTTGTAATGACAATAATCCTCTCATAGAACACACTATAAGTCCATGTAAAGAAAGCATATTATAAATTTTGATAATGTTTTCGTCAATATTATCAAAAGCAACTGTAAAACAATATCGTGTTTTGTTAATACCACAACAGCTTAATCCTGTGTATAAAATATCAGCATTATCAGGTATTTCAATTTGTGTTGGGAATTCACGATTTTTAATAGCATCATCCTCAAATATACCAAAAGGCTGAAATGGCTTAGTTTTATCTTGATAAACACAAGCTAAATCAAAAATTCGCATAAAACCTGTCGCACCAGACCTTTTTTTACCTATATTCATAACTGGATTAACCTCAATTAAATTTAAGTTTTTGAACTCACTAATCATATGAGTTTTACGAATTTCATTATTACATGTAAGAAAAAAGTAATTGATATCTGTTAAGTTTAATTTCATAATTATATAATTACATAATTATATAATTAATTTTTAAATGATTTTATTTAATCTTAGGTACTCATCAAAATCACTACAAATTTCTTTATGATTTTTAGCATAATTAATGTTGTGTTTAGACAGAGATTTTACAATAAAATCAAATGTATCTTTGTTTAGATTATTCTGTAATCTAAATAAGTCAATATTACAAAACACATTATTTAACTGCTTTTTGTATTGTGAGTTAAGGAAACTACTTTGAACAAAACAAATTATCTGAAATAAATATGTAGCATTATACTTTAAGGCGAGTGTATTATCCCGTTTAATTTCCAATATTTTATTAATATTAAGTAAATTATTTTCATCAAACTTGAGGGGTTTGTGTTGTATGATTTGGTTAATATGCTGAATATCTATATCATGTAATTTGATTAAACTATTATTTATTGTATTGTATCGAGTTTTAATCATATTTTCAATCGTTTCTATAATTACATCTTGATCGTTTGGTTTCTTATTTACTTGTAAAAATTCAATAAAGTCTTGTTTAACCGAGATAAAATTTTCTTGTATTGTTTGAATTACATAGTTTTCTATAAGTATGTTATCATTGTTTGGTAATTGACACTTGATAATTTGTGTAAAAAAGTTCGTGTATGACTGTTTTTGTAAACTAAAACTATTTGAGAATATGTATTGGAATACTTGTTTTGGGTTATGTTGGTTTTGTAAGTTATTATATGTGCCAACTTGTTTGATATCAAAGTTGTAATACTTATTTTTATCTATTGACAACACATATTTAACAAAATCGTATGGATTTTTGTTTTCCAAATCATATTTATCTGTGTCTACTAAAATGCTATACTTTCTATTTATTCTAAAAAATTTTTTAATTTCCGAAACTTTTTTGAATGTTTTTGGTTTATAATTAGTTTTTGTAATAAAGTTGGCGAGTTTAAATATCACACCTAATTGTTGTTTGGTTATTTCTTGATTATTAATAATTTCATCGATGCTAATGTATAGCAAAGTTAGTATATCTTGAATACTACTTGTTTTAAACATGTTAACAAAACCATGTTTTATGTTTTTATACATGCCATTTGATTTTCCATAGTCTAAAATAATGGGTATAAGATTTGTCTTTATTTGAATAGTTTTATTACATTCTACTTTGTAATCAACACACACTTTGGTATCGAGTCTTTTGAGAACAATGTTCCAGGGTGTTAAATCATAATGAACGAAACAACTGTGGTTTTGGGCTACTTGTAATGCCAATGCTATCTGTATAAAGATAAACAAAAAATCTTTCATGTCAAATCTGTCTGATAACATATATTCGTAAAGTGTTTCTCCCTCAATGTACTCTGATATTATACTATACCGAGTCTCATCAAAAAAATATGCGAAAGTATAACTAAAATTTGGTACATATTTCAATAAGTTGTTAACAATATTTAATCCAATATATGTTTCATGAATATTTTCTAGTCTTTTGGTATCACTACTTGTTTGTTTAATTACAAATGGCAAATCAAGTATTTGGTGTATAGAAACTAGTGTACCAGATGTATTGTTAAACTTATCATTAATTTTTTCTGTAAATTTTTCTAAACTAGATTCTTTTAAAATTTTCATAAACATCCATTCGATTGCTTTGAGAAATCCATATGTTCTAGAGTAGCGTGTAGAGTAGTGTGTAGAGTAGCTTGTAGAGTATCTAGGTATTGATGTTAAATTTTCAACTTTTCTATTAATTTCTGGGTAAACCAATCTTAACTGTCGCTTTTCATAGTTTAGCATTATTTGTAATGGTGATTTTACATTGTAATTGTAGTTTCCTATTTGAGATTTCATATCGACAATTAAGTTTTGAAGAAAATCTAGAATAGCAGTTTCACTCAAATATTTATTGTAAAATTTTTTCGCATTCGTTGCTATTTGTTTACATTTTTTGTCATTTGATTTACACCATTTGATTTTTTCTATTAAGTCTGATAAATCTGATTTAATTGGTATGTAGTGATAGTTTGGTTTCAGCATGTTTGAATACCAAATGTTCCATTCAGAACCAACCTTTAATATTACAGAACCCATTGATAATTCAAGAGAAAGACGAAATGCCGACACATGTCCATCGATATTTATAACATACTTATACATAGACTGCTCTATAGGTGTAAGTTTATCGACCAAACCAAAAGGCATATCTTTAACCATAATCGTAGTTAAATAAGGATTGCCTTCAATTTTTCTAGGACGAAGATTCCAGTTTGTTATACCCGCATCCAAATAGGGATTTCCATCAGTGTCAAGTCGTCCTAAACTAGACATATAAGCTATTTTTAATCTCATGTTAGTTGAAATAGTCACACCACAACCAGTTGAACCACCTCTAAACACAGCTATCGGTTTTTTGCTACTCCATTTTGTCGTAAATCTATAATTGTAATTTTTACATGACCTCGGAAAAAAAACTAGATTGTGTGATTGTACTCGTGCCCAATCTTCGTGTGTTGGCATTAAAATATCCGCATATCTATCGCTTTTACACATAGACAAAATTGGCATATACTTTTCGTAGTTGTGAGACTTAAGAGCCACATCTTTACCATCCCATATGTTGTTGTAAGGTTCTGATCCATTTTTTGTAATCAAAGGAAAATCTCGTCTGTTTATGAAAAATTCTATATCTGGTAGTTGTCTCGAATTACATAGTTGTTCCAACATGTTTTTAATGATACATACATTTGTGTCACCTTCTCTTATGGGATATTCATATCTTACTAAACAATTGTTAGCATACCATTGTTTAATGTTGTTGTTGACAAATTTAGGATTGAATTTCCTGTTTTCCATTTTGTAAATCTGTTGTATAAAATCAATCAAACTAGTTCTAGTTTTTATTTGTTTACTCCACTCATTTAAAAAATTTGTTTTTGAAAAAGGTAAAAACACTTCTAAATTATTGTTTAAAATCCTAACATAAATACCCTTTTTAAATTTATTAAACATATATCTAAAAGTATCAAGTGTGCTTTCCGCTGTTAAGTTTTTATTTTTTACCCATAAATTTATGTTTAATTTTCTGTATACATTGTTGCTGAGGTCTATATCTGTGTTACAAAAACTCGACATTTTATAAGATCTAAATTCTTGAAACTGATTTTCATCTCCAGCAGTGAAATGTCTTTGACGGAAATATCGATACCTAGGATTTAAACCAACAACTTTATTTTTGTTTGCTTCACACTCTTGAATTGTATTGTATGAATCTTTATTAACATTAAGCAACTTTGTAGTACTCATCAATATTTATTTATAATATTTTAAATAAATATTCAATTAAATTATAATGTAATAGGCAACAAAGGTTTATCTTTAATATTGTCATCTATTTCTACTTTGTTATATAACAGTCTAGGAATCACATATAAATTTTTAAATATTTCTTGTCGTTCTAACTTAGTTAATTCTTTGATTTTCTTTAATCTTATTAAATTATTTTTACAAACAGATTTCTCAATCGATATTTCACCAAAACCACATATCAATTGTGTCATAAACAATAAATCAAACACGGTTATTTCCGATAAAGACTCACTTTTTAACATTTCTAAAAAGGTATTTAATTTAAAGTCTTTAGTTAGTATGTCTACACCTAGTATGTTTTTATGTAAATTATATATTACATTATGACGGGAAATATGAATGTTACAGCTAGTTGTTGTATCTGATTTAAACCAAATAATTTTTTTGTTAAATCTAAAGAAAAATTTACAATCGTTATCGTAACTATTAACCCAATCATCATTTATGTATAAATCTTGTATAATGTATAGTTCTTGGTCGTCTCTACAGCTTTTAAAAATTAAAAATAAGTAATGTCCTTTTGTTTCTATTTTAGTTAGATTACAAGGTAAGTAAGTCTTGATCATCTCAAACTGATTTTGACACATACTATCTAAACTCAATCTAAAAAACACTATATCTATTAGTGTTTTACCTAAAACTTTATCAGTTAAAAATTGTTTAATATGTAATAATTTGAAACCATCTAACATTTATTTAATATTTTATTAAATAAATCAAAAATAAACTAATAAGTATTAGTTACCGTAAGTTTAAAAGTTGTAAAACATTTGCTTTTAGTTCATCTAAATTAGCACCTGTTACAGTCATATTTGGAACAAATGAACCATTTTTATAGATGTGAAAACAAGGTACTCCCATCACTCTCTGTGGATGGTTTCCAAAATTCAATCCAACATCTTCCTTAACTAGTAAACAAGATTTTTGTAATTCTTGAGCTAGCTGATTGTAGCTTTCAGCAATTGTTTTACAAGGTGCACACCAAACCGCAAAATTGTATACAACTAACATTGAAGTGTTATTGATTAACCTATGTCTATCATTTAAAGAAGTGATATGATAAACATTGGGTGTGTTGCTAGGTGGTGGGTTAGCAGAATCGTAAAGTTGTTGATTAGTTTTATAACTCATTTTAAGTAATACTTATAATTCTTTATATAGTTTTAAAATATTCCACTTAAATTTGCTAGTTGTTTTATGTTGTTTTCGTTACTACAAAATCCACTAAAATCACTCAATCTATAGTCCATCTTTTTACCTAATTTTAAATTGTGTGTAACAACATTTATTTTGCTTTGATTTGCTAATTCATCACAAATCTGATAAATAATGTAGTTGTTGTAATCTGGTAGATTGCTAAATAACTCTTCTTCAAAAAATATGTTTCTATCATTTAATAATTTTCTTATGGCTTTTTTGTATTCTACATCTTTTTCGTTTGTACTTATAATGATGTTTAGATTGGCAGTGTTATTTTTCAAAAAATATGCTATACAATGTGGATTAGTAAAAGGTCTAGAACCTTTAGGAGGTATTAACGAATGGTTGTCTAACATATCACCTCTTCTGAGATGTATAAAAGTATAACTGTTTTCAACTAAATTATTTCTAATTAATATATTTCTAACACAATTTTTAATTAAATAAGATGGCTTAAACACAATATTAAGTGTGTTGTTAAAAGGTATTTCAGTGTAAAATGGAAAATTTGGTACTGTAGCATTAGTCAACACAATTAAATCTTGATTGAATCTAGTTAGATCTAGTGTATTATTTCTTATACCTATGGCAGACAAGTAAATTACCGATTTATTTGTTGTAATAGACCCATTATCATTAAAAGTCAATACACTATCATCTTTATAGTTATTACCTATATCATAATACTCATTCCAATTGCTAGTTTTATCAATCTTTTTGTTGTTGTTGTGTTTATCGAGCAAACACAACCAAGGAGGAGGCAATATTACTTTTCTGTTAGTTTTATATCCTATGTTAATCAAAGGAATTAAGAATCCATGTTCAACATGTCTTAAACCAGCAATACCATTCTGATTTTCATTAGGTATTAAATTACCTTTTCTACTAAATGTTAATGTTATGTATTTCATATTTATTTAATAAAATTGATTATTTAAAAAATAATTAATTAAAATTAATTATGGCGACGAATACAATTTTTTATCATGCCCAAAGAGGTGATGAATTTAAAAATTTTATCAAAAAAATTCTTAAATTAAGTAATAATATCAGTCAAAAATACATTGATTTACTTACAAGTAAGGAATCAATTAAATCATACGAAAGTGCTTTTACAACGGCTTGTTGTGATCCATACAACAACTATGAAAGGTTTGAACAATTGGGTGATGTCACTATAAATAAATTTATTGTATGGTACTGCTATAATAGGTTTCCACAACTCGATTGTACTCTTGGTGTTAAGATAATTGCTAGACTTAGAATTAACTATGGTTCAAAATCATCATTCGAAAAAATAGCAGATAACTTGGGATTCTGGGAATATATATCAGCACCGATTGAAAGAGACATAGAAAACCCGAGTAGAAAGTGTAGAAACCTAAACAAAAAAGATTTGTTAGAAGATGTTTTTGAGGCATTTATTGGTTGCACTGAATTTTTAGTCGATAAAGCAACAAGAGTGGGAGTCGGTTATGCAGTTGTTTTTGATATTTTATCAAACCTGTTTGATAAAATAGATATGTCTTTGAAATATGAAGATTTATATGATTCAAAAACTATATTGAAAGAAACACTAGACACACACAAAACACTAGGTACATGGGTATACATTAATTACAGATCAGAAACCTTAAATAAAACAATTTCTGAATTATACCTAGTTCCACAAGGAAAATCCAAGAAAAAAATAGAAAACCCAGATAAACAACACGAAAAAAAGTTTTTGCCACAACCTTTCTGGGCTCTAATTGGATACGGAGTTGGAAACAAAAAAGACTTAGCAGAACAACTATCGGCAAAAAATGCAATCAACAATCTTAAACAAAGAGGATTTTACAAAGAAATTCCAAAAGAATATGCTTATTTTGAAAATTACAACAAATAATTCAATTGCTTAAGATAAATGATATCTTATGATTATAAATCAAAAATAGCTTTGTTAGGAGATTGTAATGTAGGAAAAACCAGTTTGTTACAGAAATGTAATCACAACAACATCATCCAAAATATTACACCTACTGTAGGTGTTGATATAGATATTATAGAAAAACCAACACCATGTGGAAACAAAATTAAACTACAGTTTTGGGACTTTTCTGGAGACGAAAAATATGATTTCATAACACAACCATACTTTTCAGAAAGAATGAAATATGATTGTGTTATTATTATGTTTAGTTTATCAGACAAAAAAACACAAGAAAACATACAGAAATGGATAGATATTAGCAAAAAGTGTTTGATCAAAAATCACACAAAAGTTATAATTGTAGGAAATAAATTAGACGAAGTAGATGTAATAGATGATTTACACCAAAATTTTATATATGATTCTCAATACTGTTATTTTGATATAAGTGTGAAATTGTTCGAAAATATAGACAACTTAATACAACACATTATAACAACAACTATCAACCAATACATTGAATCACAAAAACCTGTCGAAGTATATGTGAAACCACGAGCATCTAAATTGCCATGTTGTACTTTGTTGTAAATAATTTTGATTTTTTATATTATATTGATAAAAAATCAAGTATGACCAAAATAAAGATTTGTGAACATGTTGAACAAGATAATACTAAGTGTGATAAAGAGCATAACTACATTAGGAAGACGGACTTTAAACTAGTTTGTAAAAAACATATTAAAAATAATTCTAAAGTTGTTAACGAAGAAAAACAAGTTGAAAAACACATTAAAAAAATAGATTTTTGTAAGTCTTCAACTTGTAAATGTAATTACTACCTATTCTAATATTTAATAATAAATTTAATTTTTGTTTATATTTACTATAAAAATTAAATATGAACATAAATATTTGTGAAAATATTAATCAAAATAACGAGAGATGTAAATATAAATCTAATCTTATTAGAGAAAGTGATGGTAAACAGGTTTGTGGTTATCATAAAAAAATAAGTTATAGAAAATGTTTAGAAGAAGATTGTAATACTCTACCTAGTTATGGAACAGAATGGAAAAAACCACTATATTGTAAAGAACACAAACAACCAGGAATGGTGGATGTTATAAATAAAACATGTTTAGAAGAAGATTGTAATACTAGACCTACTTATGGAACAGAATGGAAAAAACCACTATATTGTAAAGAGCACAAACAACCAGGAATGGTGGATGTTATAAATAAAACATGTTTACAAGAAGATTGTAATACTCTACCTACTTATGGAACAGAATGGAAAAAACCACTATATTGTAAAGAGCACAAACAACCAGGAATGGTGGATGTTATAAATAAAACATGTTTAGAAGAAGATTGTAATACTCTACCTAGTTATGGAACAGAATGGAAAAAACCACTATATTGTAAAGAGCACAAACAACCAGGAATGTTTGATGTTAACCATAAAACATGTTTACAAGAAGATTGTAATACTAGACCTACTTATGGAACAGAATGGAAAAAACCACTATATTGTAAAGAGCACAAACAACCAGGAATGGTGGATGTTGTAAGTAAAACATGTTTACAAGAAGATTGTAATACTCTACCTAGTTATGGAACAGAATGGAAAAAACCACTATATTGTAAAGAGCACAAACAACCAGGAATGGTGGATGTTGTAAGTAAAACATGTTTACAAGAAGGTTGTAATAGTAGACCTTATTTTGGAACTCATTTAACAGGTAAAATCAAATGTACGAAACATTGTGATAAATCAAAACAATGGAAAGTAAAATCATGTATTTATCCAAAATGTAAATTAATTTCTATCTATTCTAAATCAGGACAATACCCATATGAATATTGCGATAATCATTTTCCAAATGGTTATAAATCAAACTTAACAACTACATGTATTAAATGTGGATTAACGGAAATGGTTTGTGATGAAGATAGTAAATGTTTACTAAGTTGTTCAGAAATTCATAAAGATAGATTAAAATATTCTGAAAATGAAATGTTAAAATTTTTTACAAATAAAAAATTAAAATTTATCAATGACAAACGAGTAATGGATGGTTGTTCTTCTAGAAGACCAGATTTTATATTCCATACATCATACGGAATACTAATTGTAGAAAATGATGAAAATCAACATAAATCTCGTGCTTGTGATTGTGAACAAACTAGAATGATTCAGCTACATCAAGATTTTGGTGAAAATTTACATTTTATTCGTTTTAATCCAGATATGTATAGAACAACAAAAACATTAGTAGATTTATCTAGAAGACATATAAAACTATATGAAATAGTTAAAAGTATATTAAATCATTCAGAATATTTTTTTACGAATAATATGGGTTTATCGGTACGATATATGTTTTACGATAATTGTGACGGAAAATTTAGTGTAACTAAAATAGATTATTAATATTTATCCTATTATTCATTCTATTTCTAAGCATATCTCTTTGACTATGCGATTCGTGTATAAATTAGCTAAACAAATGTGTAAATTTAAACTTTTGTTTAATTCTACATTTACTCTACTATCGTAGCAATTAATAAGTTTAATTGTGTTTTTAGTTAGTTTTAAGTTGTGTTTAACAACTACATCTTGTAGTATTTTTCCTAAAGTTACATCTTTTAAAACAGGATCATATGTTATGGTTTTACCTGTTGACTTAAATTTTATAAATATTTGCATTATTTATAAAATTTAACAACTATTTATATTTTAATTACAATTTTTATGAAAAAATAGTAAATAATTTTCGTTACAAATAACTTTTTCTTTCGGAATCATAGAAACATTTGTATCATTAATACAAAACCATCTATTAGAATTTTTAACATAAGCAGTGTAATGACCTCCATTAACATCTCCTATGTGATTACACACACCATAGAGTGTGTAATATGTATTACATCTATTTTTGTGATACTTTTGTAGATTGATAGTAAAATCTTGTAAAGAATCTATGTCTACTAAGGTAAAATCTTTCTTACTTGTAGCTCCTGTTATCCACCGTTTCAATTGAATTATAAGTATTTTGGGAAATTTCCAAATCTGATAGCAAATTTTAACATCTTGTTTTGTATTTAATTCTTCATTAAACCAAGCATTATCATCTTTCAACATTTCGGTTGAAAAGTAATTGTCTAAACAATCATAGATAGAAACACCTGTACTACAACTAGGTATAGACAACTTTAATATCTGAAATTGTTCTGGTTTAGTAGACAACACTTGGTTTGACGAAGCATCAGATATTTCCCTAATTTGAATACCATAAAACAAAGACAAAATGTCTGAATAATTGTCTTTGTATAATGTTTGTATAAACTGGTAACAAACATCATTAGAATCATCTAGTGTTATATGAGTTTTTCTAGATAACGATTCATGGAAAGCATCGATCAAAAATTCTAGAAATTCGCAAGCATCACAAGAAGTGTTTCTTATAAATTTTGTATTTTCGTGTTGTATAATGTTTACGAATCTGTTGGGTTCTATTACACAATTTTGTTTCCACAGCATTTGTCTTAATTGGTTCCATTCCGTGAGTAATATAGATTCTTTTCTAGATGTATCTAGTTTTTTGTATAAACTTTCGTTATCTAATTTTTCGTTTAATTTATATGTGTGAGATAGTAATTGTAAGCAACTATTAATGTAACAAGTATTTCCTAAATTACACAATCCTGATATTCCCTTATTTTTATTTTCCATTTAAAATAAAATTTATTTTTTTATATTATATTAATTAGAAATAATTATATAATGAAACTACATTTTAAATATGGAACAATGAATAGTTCTAAAACAAGTAATTTACTAATGATGTCATACAACTTAAAACAACAAAATAAAAATATATTACTAATGAAACCTAGTATTGACAATAGATTTTCAACAGACGAAATCAACTCGAGAGTGGTAGATTCTCAACAAGTTGATTTACTTATTACACCAGAAATGTACGATTTTGACTCAATTATAGATACTTCTAATATTGAGTTTATATTAATCGACGAAGCACAATTTTTATCTTCTCGAAATGTAGAAGGATTGAGAGATTTAACATACAAAATAAATGTAATATGTTATGGGTTAAAAACTGATTATCTTACTCGATTATTCGAAGGTTCTAAACGGTTGCTAGAGTTAGCTGACTCAATAGAAGAAATCAAAAATGTATGTTATAATTGTAATAAAAAAGCAATTATAAATTCAAAATATTTGTTAAACAAAGAAACTAGGATGTTTAATGTGGTTAAAGAAGGAGAAAATAGCATAGATATAGGTGCTGAAAATAAATACAGATCTCTTTGTTGGTTTTGTTGGAACGAAAATTAGTTAAACCTACCTTCGTAGTTTCTTAAAGTCTTTTTTGATAAATTATTAATATCTATGTGGTTAGAGTAAACTAGATTTTCTACATTTTCAGCTAACATGGGTTTACTCGTATTGTTATGGAATCCTCCATATTCTAGTTTTGGTCTCAAACTAGCTTTTCTATCTACATTTACATAGTTACCTTGTTTAGCACTGTTAGTTGTAAAAGAGTGGTTAGGATTATTTCTAGACAATTCAACTGAGTTTATGTATTCATGATTAATTTTACTTATTCTACTATCACCATGATTAGTAGTAGATGAATACATAGGTAAATTTTTGTCTAAAGTTAAATCTTCGTGAAGATATTTAACTTTTTCACCATATTTTAGACCAGAACTAGCATCTGTGTGTATTATGTTTTTAAAGACTGGAATGTTAGTTACACCAGCAATATCATTAAGAGATGTAGTGTTATGTCTAGAGTCTGCTTTATTTAAAGTTACATTTGAATTTAGTTTTTCGTGTATATAATTGTCTTGTAATAATTCACCATTATTAAACACATGAATCTGGCTATCTGCTTTATTTAAAGTTACATTTGAATTTAGTTTTTCGTGTATATAATTGTCTTGTAATAATTCACCATTATTAGACACATGAATCTGGCTATCTGCTTTATTTGTTATTAGATCCGCATGAATGTTGTATCTATTTAATTCTTTAGTTGGTTCTTTCACAACTAATTCTGTTATATCAGTACCTCTGATACTAGACTTAACATCGTTTGTAATAGTAGGTTGTATTACATATTTTACTTCAAAATTTTCTTGAGCACCAGGTTCTAAGTTATAAGTTTTGGTAGGAACAGATTTTACATTTAATAAACTATTTTTAACTTCTTTAGTGTTACTAGCATCGCCGCATCTTTTTACAACTTTTGTAAAATCAGCAAATCCAGGAGTAGGTGCAATTTCTGTTTTTACACGATTCTGACGAGATAGAGGAAGTAAGTCTTGTTGAAGTCTAATAGGAGGTCTAAATGCTCCACCATCCATTATTTGAATAGGAGGTTTAGCACTTCTCATATTAGTTATACTTCCAGATCTACGACCACCATTACTTCCATTATTACTATAAGATACACTTACAGATGGATTTACACCTCTAGCATACACATTAATAGCTTCACAAATTCTATCACTACCTTCTTCAATATCTTCAATAATCAAGTTATTGTCACCAACTTTATCAATCTTTCTAGTTTTAATAGACTTGGGAGGGTCCCTAAGTATATTTAAATTTGTTCCCCAACCACTTACAGATGGTAGAGATACTTTTCCATGGTTTACTAAACCGCTGTATGATAATCCTCCTGCTGACATTTATTTATAATTATTTATTTATTTTTAATTTATAATAAATTGTTTAACAATGAATAAGTCAATCAAAAGTAATCTTAAAATATTAGAACAATACTACATATACAAAAAAGATACTTGGAGAATTAAAGCCTATAAAAATGCCATCAAAGCTATCAAATCATTAGATTTCGAAATAACAGATATTAAACAGCTAAAAAATGTGAAATCGATAGGGAAAGGAATCACACAAAAAATCAAACAACTACTAGATACAGGAAAAATAGATTTGGTAGAAAAAATTAAACAAGAAACTAACGAAAGAAACAAAGTACTAGAAAAATTCACTAAAATTTGGGGTGTAGGAATCGTTAAAGCAGAAAAATTATACGATCAAAACATAACTACAATACAACAGTTAAGACAAAATCAACACCTTTTAACAGCAAATCAAATCATAGGTCTAAAATATTATCAAGACTTACAGAAAAAGATACCAAGACAATACATCACGATATTTAAAAATGTAATGAAACTTGCTTTAGGATTAACATATGGACTCAAAAATTTTAAAATGGAAATTGCTGGTTCTTACAGAAGGAAACAAGATTCGTCTGGAGACATTGATTGTCTTATTACTAGCGAAAAGATAAATTTACAACAAATAGTAGATACACTACAAGAATATGGAATCATTACAGATGTTTTAAGTATGAAACAAGAAAAATTTATGGGAATAGTACATTGTCCCAATAACCAGTGGTTTCATTTTAGACTAGACATCGAATTTCTACCTAAAGATGAATGGGGATCTGGATTATTATATTTTACAGGTAGTCAAAATTTCAATGTTGAAACAAGAACACTTGCGAAAAAACTGGGTCTAAGACTAAATCAACATGGTTTATTTGATTTAAAAAACAATAGATTGCCTGTTTACACAGAACGACAAATACTTAAAAGATTAGGAATGAAATATGTTGAACCAGAAAACAGAGTTTAAAATAAAATTATTTTTTTAAAAATTTACAGAAAAAAATCAAGTAATGTCTAGTTTTCCTAATTTACCAAAAAAAATAAAAGATAGAATTGTTAATAAAAAATATATTAAACCTAATGGCGAAATTGTTATATGGACTGGAACAAGATTACATTGCAAACACGGAAAACAAAAATCAACATGTAGAGAGTGTGGTGGTTCTGCTTTTTGCAAACACGGAAAACACAAATCAACATGTAGAGATTGTGGTGGTTCTGCTTTTTGCAAACACGGAAAACACAAATCAACATATAGAGATTGTGGTG
>Ga0213865_10000775_pt1 | contig 21389 bp, 15 predicted proteins | sample PICome_6_FD_160100 | JGI IMG/M metagenome (GOLD analysis project Ga0213865, IMG submission 160100) | Coastal seawater microbial communities near Pivers Island, North Carolina, United States - PICO282 | ecosystem: Environmental > Aquatic > Marine > Coastal | place: USA: North Carolina...
GGCTGACTTTGGGGAGCATCCTTTTGGTTATTTTGCTCGGGCAGTTTTATTGCGACACGAGCGAGAGAAATTCGAGGTATTTTTCTATTCCCAGAGAGATGCTGTCAGTGAGGATGATGCGGTTTCTAAAGCTTTTCGTGAATGGGTGGGCGAATCGCATTGGCGCTGGATAAAAGAAATGCATCCTTTGGAGCTGGTGCGTCAAATTCGAGCAGATCAAATCGACATTTTGGTTGATCTCTCGGGACATTCGAAAGGCAATCGTCTGGATGCCTTTAGTAACCGAGCGGCCCCGGTGCAAGTTAGTTGGTTAGGCTTTCCCGCGAGCACGGGAATGAGCCAAATGGATTATCGGTTTTCGGATGCGATTGTTGAGCCACATGCGCTAGCAGACGCCTATAGTACGGAAACTATCTGGCATTTGCCCAATGGATTTCATGCCCTCGAAATGGGGAATGACTTGCCGGAGCCATCCGAACCTCCCTGCCTTAAAAACGGCTACATTACATTTGGCTCTTTCAACAATATCAATAAAATTGGCCTGAAAACTTGTGAATTATGGGCGCGGGTGCTGCAAAGTATTCCGCAGGCACGTTTGCTGCTTAAGCATAAAACAATGGAAATTTTTGCCAACCGAGAGTCGATTCGCTCCTTCTTTGTAATGAATGGAGTGGACCCTCAGCGCATCCGCTTCATGGGTGTGACGCCGCGGCGTGCCGACCATTTTGAAAATTACGCGCATATGGATGTTGCTCTGGATCCAGTTGGTTACAATGGAACCACCACCACTTGCGAAGCCTTGTATATGGGGGTTCCGGTATTGACGCTGCAAGGGGATCGTCACGCGTCCCGTGTTTCCTCCAGTCTCTTGCATCGTATGGGCATGGACGGATGGGTCGCCAAAGACCCTGAGCAATTTGTGCGGATTGCACAAGCTGCCAGTGCCCAGCCGCAAGCGCTGAAAAAGCGCCGCGCCCGGATGCGAGAGGATTACAAGAATTCAGCGCTCAACGATGGTGCTGGGCTCGCTCGCGAAATGGAGGCCGCATACCAAGCGATGTGGCATAAACACTGTGAAAAATTTTCAACGAAGTCTACGAATTAGTTATGAATGCAAGCTCAGAAGAAACTGCCTATCCCGCGGAAGTATTAGCCGCCCATGAACAATCATTAGTATTGGCGCAGGCGCCCGCAGCGACTCGCGATCAGGCGAAACTATTGGAACAGCTACGCATCGCGGCTGAAGGCGGCCATCCGCGCGCTCAATGCAATTTAGGTTATCTGTACGCAGTCGGAGATGGTCTAGAGGCAAATGCCGCGGAGGCGGTCCGCTGGTTCAAGTTGGCTGCCGAGCAAGAAGATGTGCAAGCTATTTATAATCTGTCTCAAATGTACCAAGGGGGGCATGGCGTGGAGGCCGACCTGGCTGTCGCTATTGAGCTTTTGAGAAAAGCAGCGAACGCGGGGCATCCAGATGCGCTCTACAATTTAGGCATCTTTAGTTATAACGGAGGCGAGGGTATTGAGCAAGACCATCGAGCTGCGTTTATATTTTTTGAAAATGCATCGACGGTCGGACATAGCGAAGCCCTATTTAGTCTGGGGCTTTGCTACAGCATGGGACACGGCGTGACTAAGGATGATCACAAAGCAGTGGAACTGTATCAAAAGGCCGCAGAGAAAGGGCATGCCAATGCACTCTACAATCTAGGGCTGTATTACTATTACGGTGAAGGTGGCTTAGCGAAGGATTTGAAGCAGGCGGAAAGCTTATTCAAACGCGCCGCTGATTTGGGACATGAAAAAGCCACCGCTGCAGCGGCATCGGTGGCGGAAGAACTGAAGGCATCCGATGCGGGTGCTGGTCAGCCCTTTTCGGAGATTCAGTTGTGAGTGTATTCATGCTAGTTAGCAGGTAGTATTGAATCGTGGTCTATGTTGAATCGTAAAAGTATACTGATTACTGGAGGCACGGGTACTCTGGGGCAAGCGCTGGTGCGACGTATTTTGGAACGCTGGCCCCAAGTTGACCGAGTCATCATTTTTTCGCGTGACGAACAGAAGCAGTTTCAGATGGCTCAAAGCTATCCGAACGAGCGCTATCCAAATGTACGTTTTTTTATTGGTGATGTTCGAGATCGTGAGCGATTAAAACGGGCACTCAATGGTGTCGATTATGTAATTCATGCCGCTGCAATGAAACACGTGCCGATTGCAGAGTACAATCCCGATGAGTGCGTCAAAACAAATGTTGGCGGAGCCGAAAATTTGATTCAAGCTGCTTTGTCGACCGGAGTTCAGCGGGTCGTTGCGCTTTCGACGGATAAAGCTTGTGCACCTGTTAACTTATATGGTGCGACTAAATTGACTTCTGACAAATTGTTTGTCGCGGCAAACAACATTCGAGGGCATCAAGACATTCGTTTTTCGGTGGTTCGCTATGGGAATGTATTTGGCTCGAATGGTTCAGTTGTACCCTTCTTTTTAAGTAAATGCAAGTCGGGCACTTTACCCATAACACACCGGGAAATGACCCGTTTTAATATCGAGTTGTCTGCTGGTGTGGAAATGGTCTTATATGCTTTATGCGAAGCTTGGGGAGGCGAAATTTTAGTTCCAAAAATACCGTCCTATCGTATTTTAGATATGGCCCAAGCAATTGATCCAGAGTGCCATTTGGAAATGGTTGGTGTGCGTGCTGGAGAAAAAATACATGAAGAAATGATTACTGCATCAGATGCCTGTACAACTTATGATATTGGCGACTATTTTGTGATTTTACCTCGAAGGATGAATTGGGAATTATCCGATTATCTTCATCATTTTGCTGCATCGCCTGTTGCGGAGGGCTTTAATTATGCATCCAATACGAATAGTGAATTTTTGAGTGTCGAGCAGTTGCGGGAGTTGGTCGATTGCTATTCTAATCAAAATGATTCACAACTGCTTGCTACGCTGTGATTCCATATGGCAGACAGTCAATTGATGCAGATGATATTGCAGCGGTGGCGCGAGCGCTCCAGTCTGATTACTTGACGACAGGGCCGATGGTGGAAGCTTTTGAGCAGGCATTCGCCGAAGCGGTTGGCGCAAAATACGCGGTGGCGGTTAGTCATGGCACAGCAGCCTTACATCTTGCCATGTTGGTCGCTGGAATTGGATCAGGAGATCGTGTCGTCACATCCCCCAATACATTTTTAGCCTCGGCTAATTGTGCAGCGATGGTGGGTGCGATTCCCGACTTTGTCGATATCGAGCCAAATTCTCAGAATATGGATCCAGCAGCTCTGCGGGCTCAATGGAAGCCAGATGTTAAAGCGGTGGTAGCCGTCGACTATGCGGGGCGTCCGGCGAACATGCCTGAGATCTCCGAAATAGCGCACAGCCGTGGCGCTATTGTGATCGAAGATGCCTGTCATGCTTTGGGAAGTCGTTTTCAGGTAAATGGGAAAACTTACTCTGTCGGGGGCCACTCTTGGGCGGACATCACGACCTATTCCTTTCATCCTGTGAAAACAATTACATCAGGCGAGGGTGGTATGCTGGTTACTAACAATAAAGCTTTCGCGGACCGTGCTCGACTGTTGCGTTCGCATGGAATTGTTCGGGATCCTGACGCAATGATAGGATTTGGGCGACTGAGCGCTGCGTCTAGCGGATCTTGGGTTTACGAGATGCAGGAACTTGGATTCAATTATCGTCTATCGGATCTGCATTGCGCACTCGGCCGAAATCAGTTACTTAAGCTTGAAAAGTTCACCTCTAGGCGGCGTGAAATTGTAAATGACTACAATAATGCCTTCCGCGACTTGGAATATCTCAATACTCCTGAAATAGATGTCACCAGTTTTACCTCTGACTTCAGCTTAGAGCCAGACACTATCTCATGGCATCTCTATACGCTACAAATTGATTTTACAGCACTTCAGATCACCCGTGCCGAGGTGATGCAGAAATTGCGTGATAAAGGCATAGTGACACAAGTACTCTACGTACCAGTGTATTGGCAACCCTGGTACGAAAAAACATATGGATATAAGGTTGGGAAGTGTCCGCAGGCCGAGTCCTGTTACGGGAAATCTTTGAGCCTGCCCCTCTTTTATGATTTAGGTACTAAAGATCTCAAGCAAGTGATCGATACCATTTCAGGCTTGTGTGCGCCCATCTTAGGCTGATTTAGGAATCTAGGGAAATGCTTTCAAATACAATATCGCCAAGCGCACAGGTTGCCTTGAGGGCAAATGTAAGTGGATCCGATCAAAATATAGCTACGGGGCATCTTATGCGGTGTTCGCGCCTAGGGCTGGAGTTACAAAAACGCGGCTTTGTCGTCGAGCTATGGGTGAATCCAGATGAATTGGTTGATAAGCTGGCCCCGAGTTTATTGAATCGAGTCTATGTCTCGAATGCAGATGACCTTGTGCCGCCAGGCCGCTGCGCAGCTGACTTTGGGGCTATTATCATCGACCTGCCCGACGAGCCGCAGACGGTTGCAAATGATTCCTTGGAATTGAAAAAGCTCTGCGAACTCGGGGTCAACTTGATCAAGCTGGGGCATACGCGTTTCGTTTCGGATTATTTCGCGGCAGTCATCTGCCTCTATCCTACGAAGAAAGTATTCATGTCGAATTACTACGAAGGATCCGACTACTTAGTGCTCGATCATGAGTTCTTGCGCATTCGGGAGGAGATTGATGCTGGACCCGCACGTGGGCAAAAAGTCGAAGAGATATTTGTAAGCATGGGAGGAGTGGACCTGGATGATCGGACTCACCTCGCGATTACTGCACTAGAAAAAATTGGTTTTGCTGGTAAGGTCACGGTTGTCGTGGGTGCCGCGTATCCATACTTTGAAAAATTGCAGCTTAAGCAGGGCACGGTGCCCTTCACACTCGAACTGCACCAAGGAATCAATGATGTGGGTCGTTTGATGGCCAGAGCAGACCTTGGTTTGGCGGCATTTGGGACGACTGCCTATGAACTGGTCGGCTTGAGAGTGCCTGTTGCTTGTGTCACGCATAAGCCTTGGCAGGCTGCGTCGGCTGCATCATTTGAGGATTTAGGAGCCGTCAAGTATTTGGGAAGTGCCTCGGACCTAGATGCCAGCGAGATTGCGCAAGGGCTGGATCCGCTAATCAATGATGTTGGGCTGCGAGAGTCACTTGCCAACGCTGGTGCAGATGCGATTGATTTTCGTGGAGTCGAACGAGTCGCCACGATCGTTGAAAATACATTTAGAAGTAAAGAGCCGCTGGATGACCTTTTTATCATGGCGCACCCGGGAGATGAGCTGTTCTCTTCCGCAGGAACAATTTTAACGCGGGTACAATCAGGCCGGCGAGTTGGACTCTTAGTATTGGGAGATGGATACTTAGCCCGGGCATTTGAGGGAAAAGGGCCATTATGGGAGCGGGTGACTTCACGGGAATCATTTGAAGCACTCAACAGTAGTGCTCGTACACTAGGTATATCGCAATTGTACGCCTACAAATTGCCGGACAATTCCTTTGATACGATTCCATTTTTGAAGATCGTCAAAATCGTCGAACGCGTCGTGGAGTTGCATCGCCCCACAACCGTGTATACCAACTGCCCGAGTGATTTGAACATCGATCATCAGCTGACGGCTAAAGCAGTGGTGACTGCCGTTCGCCCGGGGGGGGCGTGTTCTGTTGACCAGCTCTTTTATGTGGAAACACCCTCTTCCACAGATTGGGGTGTGGCTGCGCCTGGTTCTGGGCCCGGCTTTTCGGCCAATTGGTTTCAAGACATCTCACCCTTTTTAGAGCAAAAGTTGCGTGCACTTGAAATTTATAGCGGTGAACTGCGTGAGGATCCCCACCCACAGTCCTTAGGCGGATTAAAAGACCGCGCGCGCCAGTGGGGGCGCCTTTCGGGCTGCAATGCAGCTGAAGCGTTTCAATTAGTCCGGCAGGTTAGCCGAGCATCTCATTAATGAATAGGAATATGAAACCAGTTACACTAAACGAATATCTTTCCGCAGAAAACCCTTGGACTCGGCGGTTATTGGGTTTCGAGCCCTTTAGCAAAGAAAGAAACCGAGAGTTTGTTGAGCAGCTCTACGATCAAGAGATCTGGGGAGAGCGCCGCCGGCAATACGCGGAGGATCCCGCCAAGTTGAAGGAAGTGATCCTGAACTACGAGTCTGATTCCCGGTACGTTATCAGTATTCAGGAGTCTTTATTTTTGACGTCAGGCAGCTCGTTTCAACCTTATATAACTGCCTTGATGGAATCCACTTTAAGAAAGTTTAAAGCTTCCTCTAAGATCTGTGAATTGGGCTGTGGTTTCGGAAGGAACTTATTGCTACTGGGTGAAAACGATGGCCATCGACACTATTACGGTGGCGAACTGGCTGCCAGTGGTGTCGAACTGGCGAATTCGCTTGGTTTGGATGTCCGCAAGTTTGATTACTACAACCCAGAGGATTATGAAATAATCCAGCCGAGTAGTTCTATCATGACCGTGCATTCCATCGAGCAGATTCCCGACGCCAGCGCGTTTATTGAAAATCTATCTAAGGTTAAAGATCGAATAGATAAGGTCTTTCACTTTGAACCAGTTTCTAATCCCTGCAGGACGAACTTTATCGGACTGATTCGAGATCGTTATAAAGAAATAAACGACTACAATCGGAACTTGAGAGAAATTTTGACTTCAAGAAGCGACATACGGATCTTGTCGGAAGAGTTCGATATCTATGGTCTGAATCCGCTGAATCCAACCAGTGTGATTGTCTGGGAGTTTGCGAATTAAGTGGAATTGAGAATTTGAGAGAAACAAGTAATTATGACTGAAAAAGCCATTGCGATCATCCAAGCGCGTATGTCTTCCACTCGCTTGCCGGGTAAGGTACTGAAGACGCTGGCCGGGCTGCCAATGCTATCGCATATCGTTTCTCGTGCGCGGTCCTGTCAACATGTAGACCAGGTTGTCGTCGCAACCTCAATTGAGGCGAGTGATGATCCTTTGGTCGACTATTGTAATGATTCTGGGATACCTTGTTATCGCGGTAGTTTGGGTGATGTGTTAAGCCGCTATATCGATGTACTCGAGATGAATTCCAATCGTTATTATGTGCGCATCACCGGGGACTGTCCACTGATCGATCCAGACTTCATTGACCGGCAAATTGAAGCCCTGGTCGCCCATGATGGTGATCAGATCTATCTAGTACTGCCAGCGCCTGTGCTATGTGGGCAAGGCGTTCACTCAGTTCGCTCGCTGCGACACATCGCAGCGCGTTCCAGCCATCCCGATGATTGTGAGCACGTCGGATCGCGCTATCAGGCTGAGCATCCCGAGCAGTTCCGCATCATCGGCCTGACGCCCCCGGAGGAATTGACCGAGCCCAACTGGCGCGTGACTGTCGATGAGATCAATGACTATAAAATGATGCAGGCACTTTACTCCGCGCTTTGGGACGGCAAACCTATCGCTTTTACCGAGGCGCTAGCCTGGATGTCGCAGCATCCTGAATTGGCCTCTATAAATCGATCGGTCGCGCAATCGTCTATCAATCAAGAATTATCAGCTAAACAAATTAGTTGGATGGAACACGTCGCTTTATTTTGCGACTGGAACGACCCACGCCTTATCGAGTGTTGAAAGGAAAGATCCTTGAACCCATGAACACAGCCAATAGTCCGCATTTTATCGCAGAAGTATCTAGCAATCACCACCAAGACCTAGACCGGTGCCTATCCTTTATTGATGCTGCGGCTAAGATTGGCTGTAGTGCCGTTAAGTTTCAGTTGTTTAAAATCGATCAACTCTTTGCCCCGGAGATACTGGCCAAGAGTGAAATTCATCGTAATCGCAAAAAGTGGGAGTTGCCCCTCGAATACCTGCCGGCTTTGGCCGAACGCAGTCATGCGAGAGGATTACAATTCTCCTGCACGCCTTTCTACCTAGATGCGGTCGCCGAGCTGAGGCCTTTCGTAGACTTTTACAAAATCGCCTCCTATGAATTGCTTTGGGACGGTCTGATACAAGCCTGCGCTCGGACGGGGAAGCCGCTAATCCTCTCAACTGGGATGGCGACCCTTGGCGAGGTTAAATTAGCTGTGAAGGTCGCACGTGAAGCTGGCTGTAAGGACTTGACACTCTTACACTGTATTTCTGGTTATCCCACTCCCACCGAGGAGTGTAACTTAGCTGCTGTCGATACTTTGCGAGAGGCATGTTGTTGTCCTGTCGGTTGGTCGGATCATAGCGTTAGCCCTGATGTACTCTACCGAGTTGTCCATCGCTGGGGCGCTACGGTCGTCGAATTTCACCTGGATCTAGAGGGAGAGGGAGAAGAGTTCAAAACCGGGCACTGCTGGCTGCCGGCACAGATTCAGCCAGTCATAGAAACTATAAAAAAGGGAAAAAGCGCCGACGGATCCGGCGAAAAGGAGCCGGCCCCAAGTGAACTGTCTGATCGAGACTGGCGAGCCGAACAGAAAGATGGTCTTAGGCCGCTGAACAAGATTCGCTTGGAGTGGACACTTTAATGGCATGATTACGAATAAAGAAAGCTATTTTAAGAGTAGGAATGTCTCGCTTGCCATGCGCAGTGGTCGACAAGCGTTGGGCGAACGTGAAGCTCAAACGCTGATCGCGATGCTCCAGGCAAATGGCGAAGAGGATGTTCTTACGGGCAGATCTTTAATTGATCTGGGCTGTGGCGATCAATATATTCGAAAGGCCTTTGAGGATCGCGGGGCTTTCTACCGGGGAATCGATATTGATGAATGCAACTTGGAAATAGACGAGTTTCCGCTCGAGACACATCGCTATGACTTTGCTGTTTGCCTAGCCTTGATTGAACACCTGGCAGACCCAGGACATTTCCTGGCGGAAACCAAACGAATTCTCAAGCCAGGTGGCGTCCTTTGGTTATCAACACCTGACATTGAGGCTTGTGGTTCAAAATTTTGGAATGACCCCACGCATGTCCATCCTTACACGCGCTCATCTATGCGAATGCTTTTGAAAATGCACGGGTTCACCAAGGTGCGAATCGCGCCCAATTACCGTTGCAAGTCGTACCATTGGTACGAGGACACTAACTTTACCTTCTTCCGAGCGCGGCATTTGATCCCGTTTCTGGGAACAAGCCGTTTACCGCTTCCTGAATTCCTGAAGGGCCGTTGCAGTGGTCTATTTGCATTAGCGAGAAAGCCGATTTGAGTTCAATAAATCCAGATTTTATCGGTAAACGCATTCTTATTCGATGTGACGGCTCTACTGAAATTGGGTTTGGCCATGTCGTGCGTTGCCTAGCTTTGGCGGATGAACTTAGTCATGAGCATGGATTTCACGTCGATTTTGCCATGCTCACTGGACCCAAGGGCGTTGAACAGGTACAAGAGAAGGGGTATGTGGTCCACCTGCTTGAGGTCGAGCCAACAGGTGCCATCCATGAAGGCCAATGGCTAGAAGCCCTTGTTTGCGCCACCGATACGCAAGCATTGGTGCTTGATGTGAGGACCGACCTTTCGATCCAGACGATCGAGCGAATGCGCAGCCTCGGCGTTCTAATCATTACGATTGATGATGCTTCCAATCGACGTATCGCTGCGGACTTGGCGTTTTATCCGCCTGTCCCGCAAGTCGAACGTTTGGATTGGTGCGGCTTTACGGGGCAGCGCTTTGTGGGTTGGGACTGGGTTTTAGTCCGACCAGAGTTTGCCCGTTGCCATCGGAAATTAGATAGACGTGTAGTCGCAGAGAATTCTGAGCCGCAAAATGCAGCACCTTTAACTCTACTGTTAACAATGGGAGGTAGCGACCCTGCTGGCCTTACCTTGAAAGCACTCAAGGCATTGGATCAAATTGAGCAGGAATTGAGCATATTAGTCGTCCTTGGTCGCGGCTACATGCAAAAGCTAAAGCTTGAAGAATGGCTTAAAAAGGCTCGGCGCAGTTACCATTTACATTTTGATGTTCAGGATATGCCCGCCCTCATGGCGAATGCGGACCTTGCCATTACTTCTTTTGGAGTCACAGCCTATGAACTTGCAGCCATGAGCGTCCCATCCATTTATTATTGCCTATCTGAAGATCATTGTGCCTCGGCATCGGCTTTCGTGGAAGCTGGCATCGCGATTGATTTGGGGCAATATGCACAGGTAAGTGAACACTATGCAATTGAGGCGATTGAAAGTATGATAAAAAAAATACACTTAAAAGATAATATAAAAGACGTTGCCTTCGAGTCAATTGATGGTCGTGGCATACAAAGGATCAGCAGTCTTATCGGCACGCGATTAGGTGAAGTTAACCCAACCACAGATTTTATCAAAAATGAAACGTACTAGTTTTTTAGGAGGACCCGTTGAAGAGCTCATTCTTTCAACTTGGCCGGTTACGGGCCTGGGTGAATGCGAGATCGGATTTGGTATTTGTGAATTATCGGGTCTCGTTATGCAAACGACTGCAGTTTCACCAGAAACGATGCTGGATTACTATGGTCAAACTGCAACCTACATAAATCCAAATGATGGCGGAAAGCCGATGCCTGGTAAAGTTCGCGATTTGAATCGTCTGTTACAGACATTGTATTTCACTTTGGGAAAACATCCCGCAAGCGTGCTGCAATATGGTAGCTCCGACGGCTATACTCTCTCTCGCTTTTTAGAAGCCGGGGCGCAGCGCGTGTTGGGTGTGGAGCCTGGCCTTAAGGCAAGGGAGTACGCTGAAAAAGTATACGGGGTCGATTGTATCGCCGGAACTGCGGAAACTAGTCAAGTCGAGGGCCGCTTTGAGCTGATAGTTTTGACCCATATTTTAGAGCATTTATACGATCCGCTCGCTACACTCCGTCGAATTGGAAACAATTTGCTTCCGGATGGCCACCTGCTAATCGAAGTACCTCTATGGGAGCGTATCGATAAGCAGCATGGTGGTGTTATGACTTTCGAGCATGTGAACTATTTTAGTGAAGACGCTCTACTTCTGACGCTCCGCGAGGCTGGCTTCGAGCCCGTTTTTAGTTCGAAGTCCTTTGATGTAAACCAATACCCCGTAATAACGGTGATCGCTAAAGCACTGACTACCGAATATCGAATTAGAGATTCCAAAAATGACTCGAGAGTATTGCTCGAAGAATACTTAAAGAAAGAGGGATTGTTTTGGCGGGCTGCAGAGGAAAAAATATCTGCCCAATTGGATCCAGGTAAAGACACCTATATTTATGGAGCGGGTATTCATACGAGCCAAATGCTGAGTTATACCAAACTGCTGGACTGCGCGGGCTTAGTCGGAGTCATTGATTCAAGTTCAACTAAATGGGGTAAGCTCATTGCAGGCTGTGCAGTTGAGGGACCTGACAGGGTTGATCAATTGCCACCTATGACAAATATAATCATCTCGTCTGCGGCTTCGGAAAAGTATATTTTCCGTGACTTGGTTAATCGCCGCACGGAACTTAAATTAATTAAAATCTACGGATAAAAGCATATGAAATTCTTACTTGCAGGCGGCTACGATACTCAAAACCTGGGGGATTACGCATCTTTTTTAGCTTTGTATAAGCTAATTAAGCAGCGCTTGCCTTCGTCTACCTTCTCTGTGTTGAGTCGGCATACGAATGATCAGTTCGGCGATGAGTTCGATGTAGAAACCATTATGAACATGGACCACTCGAGCAAGCGCGCTGCGCAGGGACGGATATTCAACGGATTCAATGAGTTAGACCAATCGGAGCATTTACAAGCTATGTTGGCGGAACTTTCAGGCTCCGATTGCTTGATCTTTGGTAATGGCAGACTGTTTGTCGATATTAGCCTTGGGTTTATGTCAGGCCCTCTGAATTACTTTGCTTTACTCACGATTCTTGCCCGTTTCTTGGGTAAGCCAATTGTGTTGTCATCTGTTACACTGGTTCATCCCACGTCGGACGAAGGGAAAGAGCTACTCGGATTTATTCTCAAAAACGCTGACCTGCTTTTGGTTCGAGAACATTCCTCCGCTGAGGTTGCACGCCATTATATCGAAAATACCGATAAATTGTTCGTTGTGCCAGATGTAGCTTTTGCGGTCACTAAAGCAGACGCGACTACTGAAGGTCTACCCGAGATTCCCAAAGGCGCGATCGGCGTAAACTTTAGAGGTATAAACTATGCGGATTCATCCGGAGACGCGCAGTTCCACCGCCTCGCTAAAAAAGTAATGCGTCTGATCGACAGCGAAAACGCTCCTATTGTTTTCTGCCATCAATGCACTTACGACGTCGACAGTAGCATCACTGACGACCGGCACGCTAATCAAATGGTTTACGATTCTCTGCCGGAAAGCTACCAGAAAAGATGTCTCATTTCTTGGAATAAATGGTCGTTGGCGCAGACACTCGGTATCTACAGCAAATTAGAACATCTGTACACCGAGCGTCGCCACGGTTTTATCTTGAGCCTTTCTCAGGGGACGCCTGCTTCGCTTATTTGTAATGAAAAAAATACAGCGGTTGTGTCCGAGTCCGTCCCACTCAAGGGGGCATTCTTAGGGCCTGAAGATCACCTAGATCGAGCGCATTACAGTCATGGCATGATCGAGGAGATACTAACTAATCTGAGATTGCAGTTAGATGAGTACCCCTCGAGAATCGATCGAATAATAAGTGAAAAATAGGACCTCGCTGTGTCATTTTGAAATCCGCTTTGTGTCCCAGGCTGTAGTTTGTGGGATCGGTCATGCAGGTGACCGGAATTCGTTGTTTTGATTACCATAATTATTAAGCCAGAAGCCGTAGCTCGGATAACTATAATCGTAACTTTTCTATTGCGATGAACATTGATCAACTCAATCTATTAAAAAATCTCAATGACTGATATAATTTCAAAGGTCGGTCGAAGGCTAACCGGCCAGCCCATGTTTTCGATTAAGGACCGAGCTGCGGCGATGGAGAACGAGGGCTTGAAAGTCTATCACATGGAGTTGGGAGATCCGGATTTTGACGCGCCACGCTTAGCCTCTGAGGCTGCAATCGAGGCCATACGCAATGGAGCTACTCATTACACCAGCTCATGGGGATTGTGTGAGTTTCGAGAAGCTCTAATTGAACATCATTTGCGCCCTATCGGGTATGATGTTGCTGTGGATCAAGTCGTAATTTTGCCTGGTGCCAATTCTGGTATTTATTGGACCATACGAGTATTAGCTAATCCAGGTGATGAGATTTTAATACCCGATCCTGGTTTTCCTTCATTTGATGCTGCTGCTCGAGCTGCGGGTGCGATTCCCATACCTTACAGCCTGAAGAGTTGTGATGGCTATCAGCCAGACCCAGAGGAGATTTGTGCGCTTATCAGCGAGAATACGCGTTTGTTGATATTGAATTCTCCGTCGAATCCTCTTGGGGTGCAGATAAAAAAAGATGTCCTGCAGCGGATCTACAGGATTTGTCGGGAGCGAGGAGTCTATATTCTTTCAGACGACACATATAAACGGATGATGTTTGCCGACCAAGAAGAGGGCGTTAGTACTGGATCGGATTATGACCCTAAATTATCCAACTCACTTGTTTTAGGTAGTTTATCAAAGGAATACTCAATGTCCGGTTTTCGCTTGGGGTACCTCTCCGGCCCCGCCTCTTTGATCCAGCGGGTTCAGCTTTATATCGAAAGCGTGAATTCGTGCATCCCCGCATTTTGCCAAGCCGCTGGCATCGCCGCCCTAGTGCATTGCGGAAATGATTTGAAGCGAAACGTGGCACGTCTCGCTTCACGGGCAGAGACTTTCTGTTCGATTCTTTCCGTCTCTGATCGGATACGTATGATCAAACCGGAGGGCGGTTTATATGTATTCCCTGAGGTTTTGGGCTCATCTCTGTCTTCGGTTGAAGTCGCTGATCTTCTGTTAAGGAAAATTGGCGTCGCTTCGATACCTGGTATTTACTTTGGAGTAAATGGCGAAAACCATCTCAGAATGAGCCTCAATCAAGAGAATCAGACATTGGAAGAAATTGCTGGGAAAATTGTTAAGGAATTAAAGGAACTATAAAATGAAACTTTCTGATTACGTAGCTGAATATCTGGTTAATAAAACGGTAAAATATAATTATATTTTTACCGGTGGAGCAATCGCACATCTCATCGACTCGTGCTGGTTGAAGCACCAAGAGAAACCTGACTATCTGCGGCCCATCTGCGTGCTTCACGAACAAGCTGGCTCGATGGCAATGGACGCATATACGCGGGTGACGGGTGAGTTGGCTGTAATGATGGTGACGAGCGGTCCCGGCGCGACAAACTTGCTGACAGGTATCGCATGCTCTTATTACGACTCGATACCTGGCATCTATTTTACGGGACAGGTCAGAACTTGGGAATACACCGGGAAGGGCCCCCAGAGGCAGCTAGGGTTCCAGGAAACCGACATTGTCAGCATGGCGAAGCCTGTATGTAAATATGCGGTCCAGTTGGATGATGCGAACGACATCAAATTTGTATTGGATAAGGCATTTTACTTAGCCCAAGAGGGACGCCCCGGTCCAGTTTTAATTGATCTACCCATGGACCTGCAATGGGCTGAGGTGGACCCAGAGAATCTGAGGGGGTTCGTTCCGCCCGAGCACAAATTTGACGCTAGGGATTTGATCGAGCGAGGCATTTCATCGGCAGTCGAAATTATTGCTAATTCTAAGCGGCCACTGATAGTTTCCGGTGGTGGAGTTAGAAACGCGGGTGCAGTTGAAAGTCTCCGGGAGTTTTCCCAACAGTTTTCAATACCTACGATTGTTTCTTTCGGTGGAAAAGATTCGTATAGTCATGATTCTGAATTGTTCGCGGGACTGTTAGGGACGATGGGGAACAAAGGGGCCAACGAAAGTATAAATGAATCTGATTGTCTCATTGTTATAGGTTCAAGGCTAAGCTGGAGACAGATCCGGGCCAGACCAGATAAGTTTGCGAAAACTGCAAAAATAATACACGTCGATATTGATGCCTCTGAGATCAACCAACAAATACTGGGAAGTGTTGCACTCCCAGTAGACGCAAAAGACTTTATCGAGTGCGTTTCTAAGTCTTTGGGAGTTGTGGGTTTTATGACTGCCTCCGATTGGGTTGATGACTGCAGAACTCGTTTGAAAAACAATAGCTTCCCTTCGGCGATGGGCACCGATAGTACCAAAGAAGTTAATCCATACTATTTCTTTAAAACGTTATCTGAAGAGATGGGCTTGGAGGATATTGCCGTTATTGATGCGGGGCAGAACGTGATGTGGGGAATGCAAGCCCTGGAGCCTCGCGGAAGTCAGAGAGTTATTACAGCATGGGGGCATTCGCCTATGGGGTATTCATTGCCTGCGGCAATTGGCCCAGCTTTGCATTATGCCGGGACCGATAAAAACGTAATTTGCGCCATCGGAGACGGTGGTTTTCAGGTTAATATTCAAGAGCTTCAGACTATTAAATATTACAATATTCCGGTGAAAATATTTATCCTAAATAACCATTGCTACGGTGCCATTAAGGACTTCCAGGATGGTAATCTCGACTCTAGATATTTTGGCACGGTTCCTGGATTAGGCTATGAAGCCCCTGATATGCTCGCTATTGCAAAATCCTATGGCCTCTCTGTCCTATCCATTCGTACCGATAGCGAAGTGCGCTCTACGATTAAGGAGATACTAAGTATGCCCGGACCGGTTGTTGTTGATGTCGATCTCGGATCAGATACTCAGGTTGTCTTGGATCCGATTTAATTAATGAGTTTGATTTCGAATTTGTGAAACACGAAAAAATTGCATTGGTAACTGGCGGTAGTCGAGGGATTGGCCGTGAAATAGCGTCTGCCCTCGCGCGTGCCGGCTTCGGGGTCGCATTTACGTTCAATCAAAGCTCGGATGAGGCTTCGTTCATTGTCGAAGGCTTGAGGTCAGCTGGGCACAAAGCTATGGCTATTAAGATGGCCGTGGAGGATCGGTCCAGTGTTCAAAACGCGCTCGCGCAGGTTCGAAGCCAATGGGGCGCTGTGAATGTTTTGGTCAACAACGCAGCGATTGCCCAAGAAAAGCCCTTTGACACAATAACCGACTGTGACTGGGACCAGATGTTAGCCGTCAACTTACGAGGACCATTTGTCTGTGCGCAAGAATGTCTGCCAGATATGATAGCGAGTGGTTGGGGGCGTATCATCAATATTACCTCCATTGGAGGACAATGGGGAGGCCTTAATCAAGTTCACTACGCAGCTTCCAAAGCAGGCTTAATCAATCTGACTCGCTCGCTCGCCAAGCTCTATAGTCAACATGGTATCACGACGAATGCCGTTGCCGTGGGACTCGTGCAAACAGATATGTCAGCCGGCGAGTTGGCTACAGCGCAAGGCAAGGAAAAGGTTAAAGCAATTCCGCTGGGCCGGCTAGGTACGGTTCAAGATGTCGCTAATTCTGTCGTTTTTCTTGCGAGTGACCACGCAAACTACATTACTGGACAGACCATCAATCTCAACGGTGGAATGCATTTCGAATGAGAACTTTATTAATTATAAGTGCAGGAGTAGAAGCGGTCCCCGGCATTGAGCTGGCAAAATCCATGGGGCTGTATGTCGTCGTTAGCGATATGGACCCTAACGCACCTGGCTTTAGCGTAGCCGATGATCATCTTCTTGCTAGCACCTATGATGTCGAAGCAACCGTTGCCGCTGCGCGCCAGTATCACTTAGAAGTACGGCCGCTCGACGGGGTAATGTGTATTGCTTCCGACATCCCGCTAACGGTTGCATCTGTCGCGCTCGCACTGGGGTTGCCGAGCATTTCGCTTGAGTCCGCTCGGTTGGCTACAGACAAACTGGCCATGAAAGAGCGTTTCGTCAGCGATGGAATACCTGTGCCTTGGTTTAGTTCGGTCGGATCTGTTGATCACCTTCGCGAATTGGTTGCCGATCAGGGACTGCCCTTGGTGATCAAGCCGGTTGATAGTCGCGGTTCGCGTGGAGTGTTGCAGCTGAACGAAGGGGTTGATCTCGAATGGGCTTACCAATTGGCTCTGGGGCATTCACCTTCGAGCCGCGTCATTGTAGAGCGATTCCTGTCGGGCCCCCAAGTCAGTACGGAGTCCCTTGTCGTCGACGGGATCGCGTACACGCCTGGGTTCGCTGACCGAAATTACGAATACTTAGAGCGCTACGCACCGCATATTATTGAGAATGGCGGCCAATTACCTAGCGACTTGGATGAAGCCACTCAAGCGGCTGTACGGGAGCTGGTGCAGCGGGCCGCAGAGAGTATGGGCATTCAAAATGGGGTGGTTAAAGGCGATATTGTCGTCACGGACGGCAAGCCATATGTTATCGAGCTAGCGGCCCGCCTGAGTGGCGGCTATTTCTGTACCCACGAAATCCCACTAAGCACCGGAGTGGACCTAGTCGGTGCTGCGATTCGCCAAGCCTTAGGTGAACCAATCGCCCCTGCGGACTTAAAACCCAAATGGGAGCGGCCGATTGCGCAACGCTATTTCTTTCCATCGCCGGGCGTTATTGCAACGATTGAAGGCGTGGAAGATTTTACAAACCGAGCAGATATTGCCTATCTAGAAATTCGCGCAAAGCCTGGCGATTGTATCGGTCCTGTGGATAGCCACCCTGCTCGAGCAGGAGTGGTTATCACGCAAGGGCAGACTCGAGAGGCGGCGGTTCGGCTTGCCGAAGAAGTCGCCGCATCACTTAAAGTCACATATACTACGAATCAGAACCGCCGTGGAGTTTTAACTAGTGATGGGGGGAATCCTTAGTTGCTTTTTGCCCCTATTGAAAAAAAAGTGACTATCATCGTGAAAAGTTTAGAAAAAGACCCTGATTATCTTTCCGCTCTTCGGGCACTCGAACTGGGTAATGCAATTGAAGTACGTCATCATATTCTCAAACTCATAAAAACGTATTCTGGTTCACTGGATGACGCCCGATTGGAAAAGATCTTCTGGCGGATGGGAAACTCCTGGAGTCGAAGAAACGAAGCTGGGGAGATTGATTCGTTGGCACTTAAAACTTTTCAGTTGCTTGACGCTTCAGGGTTTCATGTCGAAGTGCCCGTTCAAGGTACTGGAGTCATTGAGCTTAAAGAGCGTGTGCGTGAAATACTCGATTTGCTGCCCCCCTTCGACTTCACACCGAGAGAAAATGGGGAAGCAGATTTCTATGGTGCGATTGATTGCATTGCCCATGAACTGGGCATGGCTAGGCCTTCTCGATCTAATATAACGTGGACTCACGGCTGGTATGGAGGTGAAAAATTTCACGAGAGCCATTTTAACTGTTTTCGTAATCGGGAGGTTAATAATCTAGTACACACACAGCGTGTTCTTGGTGAAATGATCAAACTGGAATACACTAAAGTACATCCGGTTGGCGCACCAATTCTATATGCGAGCCAGATCGAAGTGCCGCGAATCCCAGGGAGCGTTTTGGCCGTACCGATGCATTCGGCCGAATCAATTGCATTCGATTGTAGAAACCCTAACAAGGATATTCTTCCAGGAATTGTCGATGAAATTGGAGCTGATGTGCCATTCGCTGTGTGTCTTGGCGCAAAAGATGTCTTGCTTGGAAACTGTATTCATAACTTGGAGAGTCGGGGAATTCCATGGATTACAGGTGCGTGGATATTTGACCGTAATGCTCTGGTTCGGATGCAGCGAATCTTTCGATCGTTTGAATATATTATTACAGATTCGATTGGATCGCATGTTGCTTACGCGGCCTATTGCGGTTGCAAGGTTGTGATACGTAATGCGACTTCAGATTTTACATCTGAGGCTATTCTATACGATAAGCGACCTGACTGGATGAAAGATGAGGAAAAAAGGCCACGCAAAACAACTAAGGAACATCTGCAGGAAATTGCACCGTTTCTTTTTGTGTCCATGGCTGAATCGACTCCACAATTAGAGTGGGCTGCTGCAGAGCTTGGCCTAGAAAATAAAAAATCTCCTGAAGAATTAGCGGAATTATTCGGGTGGAAACTGCAGAAGACAACTCACGGTTGGCAGCCTGCTGATGCATCTGATTGCTTGACGAGTCAAGAGCTCCTTGAGTATGCACTTGATTGCTTGAAAAACGATGACTATGAAGCTGTATTCGATTGGACAAATCGAATAAAGAGCCGGCATCTGAAGATTGAAAATGTCGATTATTTACGTGCGGTCGCTTTTGCTAAGTCCAATCGTCTCTATCCTGCTCGGGAAGCTGTTAAAGAGGAACTTATGTTTTTCCCTGGCAATAAAAATGCGCGCAAACTTTGTGATCAACTAGAACAAGCGGTCCACACCCCTGGGGTGGAGGCAATTCAAATGCAGGCAGGCGATGAAGACTTTTCAGGATTTTTCGAACAGGTTAAGCCTCACACTCGAGTCAGTATTTTTCGAGCCTACTCCTTGTATCGCCTAGTCAAGACCGTTTGTCTTTTGGATTTGCCGGGTCAGTTTGTTGAATGCGGTGTGGCCGCGGGTGGTTCCTTAATGCTGACGGGTTTAGTGGCTAAGAAGTATTCTAAGAGACCCCGTAAAATTTACGGTTTCGACACCTTTACCGGTATGCCAGATCCTACCGAGGAAGATACCGCGCAAGGAGTCGCTGCCGACGAGACGGGCTGGGGAGTTGGGACGTGCGCTGCGCCAGAATCTTTTGTGCAAAAGCATTGTGATCAATTGGGGCTGAACGAGTGGGTTGTGCTGAAGCCTGGTTTATTTGAGGATTCGCTACCAATTGAAAATGCTGCGATTGGTGAAATTGCCTTCTTGCACATGGACGGTGATTGGTATTCTTCGACCAAGGCGATTTTGGACTATCTTTTTGCGCAATTACATCCGGATGCTTTTATACAAATCGACGATTTTGGAGCATGGGATGGATGTGCAAAAGCCATTCGAGAATATGAATCCATTCACGGTTTGAAGTTTGATTTGCACCAAATTGACGATACGGGGATGTGGACTCGTAATCCGAAATATCATTCTAATGCTAAGATGCCTCAGCTTCAAGTCTCGGCGGCACCTCAAGATGCTTTCATCGCCCCAGCGCAGGTGCCCCTAAATGCGGATCTTTATTTTCAGCGAAGTTCAATTCTCAATGCGATTAAGGCCCATCGCCCATTTTTGGAGGGGCGCTTTCTGGATGTTGGATGTGGGATCATGCCCTACAAAGACTTGTTGATGCAGTCACCCTCGAAGATCGAGACATATATTGGCTTGGATATTGAAACAGAGATCTACCAAGCGGATGTCGACTTACGCTGGGATGGACGGCGAATTCCCTTGGAGGATGCGTCGATCGACTCGGCAATGGCGACGGAAGTGTTGGAACATTGTCCAGATCCCTTGGTTGTCTTGCGTGAAATTCGTCGGGTCCTAAAGCCGGGGGGAGCCTTTTTCTTTACGGTGCCCTACATCTGGCCTTTGCGCGATGCTCCTTGGGATTTTTATCGTTACACGCCGTTTTCCCTAAAGAACTTGCTTAAAGAAGCGGGTTTTGAAGATCTCAACATCCGGGCATTGTCGGGTTGGGATGCTAGTTTGGCGCAAATGATGGGCCTCTGGATGAAGCGGGCTCCGATGAGCCCAGAGCGTCGGAATGCGATGGCACAAAAGTTGTGGCCGATTTTTCAGGAGCTCATTGAGAGCGACGAGCTGCCCAGCGATCCTGAGGCGGGTAACACCATGGCGACCGGCTGGTCGGGCTTGGTCTACGCCGCTGCGGAGCCTGAAGCGCTGCCATCTCCGTCATCGCCTGAGATTTCTGCCATCGACTTGCCGGCGGTGATCGTTCGTTCGCATGCACATAACTATTCCGAAACCTTTATTGAAGATCATGTTCAGTGCATCTCGAATCAAACGACGGTGCTGTACGGATGGCCCTTCCCGCGTTTTATTGAGGGGGATCGATCGGTTTTGGATGTGACAGTCGAAAAGCAATTGGTGGAGGCCCTACGCTCCGGAAAAGCCATTGGCAAAGAGCTGCAGGCTGCCTATTGGGATGGCTTAGCTCAATTTTTTAAAGCTCGTGGTGTGCGAGTTGCGCTTTTAGAATCCGGTTTGATGGGCGCGATGGTGAGTGAGGCGTGCGTGCAGGCCGGATTGCCACATGTGGTCCATTTTCACGGTGTGGATGCCTTTGCTTACAAGTTACTGGATCAGTGGCAGGCGCATTATCAGCGCTTTTTCCGCACAGCTGCGGCCGTGGTGGGCGTATCTCAGGAGATGGTGCAGCAATTGTCGACTTTAGGGGCGGCGAACGAGTGTTTAGTCCACGCGCCTTATGGCGTATCGACTGAGTTGGAGGCCTACGCACAGCCCTTGGAGGCGCAGCCAGTGTTTTTATCGGTGGGTCGCTTCGTGGCCAAGAAGGCGCCGCACAAAACTTTGCAGGCATTTGAAGCGGTCTACCAA
>Ga0213865_10000776_pt1 | contig 21375 bp, 17 predicted proteins | sample PICome_6_FD_160100 | JGI IMG/M metagenome (GOLD analysis project Ga0213865, IMG submission 160100) | Coastal seawater microbial communities near Pivers Island, North Carolina, United States - PICO282 | ecosystem: Environmental > Aquatic > Marine > Coastal | place: USA: North Carolina...
GCAGCATGAATTCTTCAATAAGCTTATTGGCGTCTTTGCCCACCTTGAAGTATACTCCCTGAGGCTTGTTATTTTCGTCTAAGCGGAACTTAACTTCCTTTTTATCGAAGCTCAACGCTCCCGAATTCATCCGCTTCTCTCTCATGATCTTCGCCAACTTATCAAGGAGTCGAATCTCCGTATAGAAGTCCGCCTTATCGCCTTCCGGATGGACATCTTCGATGATTTCTTGCGCCTCTTCGTAGGCAAATCTTCGGTCGGAATGAATGGCTGTACGTCCAAACCATTGCTTCAAAATATTGGCCTCTTCGTCCATTTCGAAAACAGCAGAGAAGGTGTATTTATCCTCGTTAGGGCGCAATGAACAGGCACCGTTGGATAGGGTCTCTGGCAACATAGGCACCACACGGTCCACTAGGTAAACACTGGTAGCGCGTTCAACGGCTTCGTCGTCTAAAATTGACCCTGGTGTTACATAATGACTCACATCCGCAATGTGCACGCCCACTTCCCAGTTGCCGTTTTCTAGCTGTTGCAAGCTCAAGGCGTCGTCAAAATCCTTAGCATCTGCCGGGTCAATGGTGAAGGTAGGCACTGCTCTAAAATCGCGGCGGTTTTGTGCAATCTCTTCTTCTTTAATGGAAGTATCTAGTGTATTGGCTTCTTGTTCTACCTCTTCAGGGAACTCGTACGGCAACCCGAACTCTGCAAGTACTGCATGAATCTCTGTGTTGTGTTCTCCGGCATTCCCCAGCACCTTAATGATCTCGCCAAAGGGAGAACTGGCCTTCTCGGGCCAATCCACAATGCGGGCGATGGCCTTTTGTCCGTGCTCTACGCCATTGAGCTTCTCCTTTGGAATGAAAATATCGACGAGCATTTTTCTAGAAGACGGCACTAAGAAACCAAAGTGCTTACCCATCTCGATAGTCCCAACAAAGTCAGTTGTTTTACGCTCCACGATTTCAACGATCTCTCCTTCGAGTTTCTTTCCACCCCGCCGGGCAAATAAGCTAACCCGAACTTTATCACCGTTTAGCGCCTTGTTCAGGTTTGCGGAACGAATGAGAATGTCTCTTTCTGTATCTGGGCTCACCACATAGGCATTCCCGTTGCTCGCCATGTCCACGACTCCTTCGGTGTAGATGGCGTTATATTTCAATTTGTACCTCCCGCGGTCGACCATAATAATCTTGCCTGCGCGCTCCATGTCGCTCAGGGCCATCTCAATCTTGGCCTTCACCATAGCTGGTTTGTAGCCGAGTTGAGCTGCGAGTTGCTTGTAGTTGAATTTTCGGGTAGGGTACTTGCGAAAAACAGCTTCAAGAGCATGAGCATACTTCTTAACGTCGATGCTCTGAGAGCGCTTATTCGCTCTCCTGTTGTGTTTTCTTGCCATAATCTAGAAGTAAAAATACGGCCTTTCCTTCACCCCTTGTTCCCCCAAGGTTAATTCTTATTCGCAATTTGACCGAGTAAAAACACATCTTGGTATTGTTATTGTGTTATAACAACCAAGTACCCCTAATTTCCTCATGCGGTTACAGCTCAAAAAAGCCATTCGCTTCGTATCCTAACCTAGTTGAATTTTTGAGTTGGCCGTAATGAGGTTTTTTTTTGAATACCTTTTCAGTCTTATTAAAAGATTCCCCAAATGAAACAAACACTAGCCTCGACAATCTTCAGCATTTTATTCTTTGTATCCGGACTTTCTGCATCTGCATCACCACTCTATTCGCTGGATGTGCCTTTGACGGAAACCGACACCAATGAAGTACAAGTTGAAATCGAAGGGATTGACCCAGATAGCGGTCTTATATCTGCTTTGACTGAAATCATTGCTGTAAGCACCCAAGAGGCCACTAAACTAGCCGCACGAATCGCGGAAGTGGAGTCCTTGGTTGAGGCCGGCACTCTTACCGAAGAGGAAGGCGAAGCGCGCATAGAAGCCTTGGAAGCAGAGTTCGAGGCTAAAATGGAACGCTATGGCGAGAGCATGGAAGAATGGAGCGATGAATTCAGCGATAAAATGGAGGCTTGGGGCGAAGAATTCTCCAAAAAATGGGAGGAACGCGCAGAAGAGCTTGACGAAAGTATCGCCGATCGAGTTGAGAGTGATATCGAGTTAAAACTTGACTTTGACAACGAAGAAGAGGAAGAAGAGGACAATTCAGGAAAAGTGAAATTCGATTCGTTCGAGTTTCACATAGGTGCGAATTCGTTCAGAACCATGGACGGGAATGACGCTGCGAGCAACGCATACTTATCTCCTCTTCAAAGCTTGACAGGACGTTCGTTCCTTGGTGTGAAGCGCCGCATATTTGGGCCTAAAAGTCCTTTGGTTATTCAGTCGGGAATTGGCTTTGAATCTTTAGGATGGAGCTTTAATAACGACAGGACCATTGTGAAATCAGTTGTAGATCCATCTTCGGCCTCAACCTCTGAAATTGTCCCTATCGAAAATATCAGTGGGGTTCGAAGAAACCGTTGGGACCAATTCTACATAGAACTTCCTTTGATGTTGCACCTTGACTTCTCGAAAGGCAACACGGTAGACCAGGGCCTATCATTGGGCGTTGGAGGTTTTGCCGGGCTACGAACAAGCAGCCAAAGCATTGTGCATGGTGCCGATTCTGATGGAGACCGTGTGATCAACAGAACGATAAGTGGATACAACACTCATTTGGTACGCTATGGACTTCAAGCCCAAGCCGGCTTCAAAAAGCTCAAACTCACGGGGCGTCTTGATGCACAAGCTTTCTTTATACCAGGAACCTTTGAGGAAGAAGTTGTTGTTGGATCACTCGCACTAGGTTTCGTGCTGTAAACACCAATGATTGCGAATCTTGGCTTCACCGAGTAAGCTCAACATAGGGCATAAAAAAAGCCCCTCACTCTCGTGAAGGGCTTTAATCGTTACCCGACTAGGACTCGAACCTAGAATAACGGTACCAAAAACCGGTGTGTTGCCATTACACTATCGGGCAATCTTCCCCTTTGGGGACGGCAAATATAGTCCAAATGGCAAAATGCGAAAAACAACCAAGGAAAATTTTGTGGTTTAACATTCATTTCAAGGCTGCGGGGCTGTGTTTTTCTTATTTTCGAGCCAATTACTGAATACGGGATGCCCATTATCCCGCTAAACAAGCAGAATACGTGAATTACAATAAGCTCAATACAATCGCTGGGTGGGCGGTATTTGCCATCGCAACGATTACTTATTTCATGACTATCGAGCCTACAACCAGCTTCTGGGATTGTGGGGAATACATCGCAACATCCGTGAAGCTTCAGGTGGGCCACCCTCCAGGTGCGCCTTTCTTCCAGTTGATGGGTAACCTCTTTGGTCAATTCGCTGGTTCCCCAGAGAACCAAGCCTTGATGGTAAATGCTTTGAGTGCGCTTTCAAGCTCGTTCAGCATCTTGTTCCTCTTTTGGACCATCACTGCACTATCAGCGAAACTCTTGGGTGGAAGAGAAAATCTCGACAACGCCGGCATTGTCGCTGTACTTGGCGCAGGTGCTGTAGGCGCTTTGGCGTACACGTTCTCAGACAGCTTCTGGTTCTCCGCTGTAGAAGGCGAGGTATATGCCATGAGCTCATTCTTTACCGCAGTAGCCTTCTGGGCCGTGCTTAAATGGGAGCAAGCGGTTGATACAGATCCTAATGCCAACAAGTGGTTGCTGCTTATCGCTTATTTGGTGGGTCTGTCAGTAGGTGTTCACATCCTTGTATTCTTGACCATTCCTGCCATTGGAATGATCTATTACTTCAAAAAATACCCGAACCCAACTCGCAACGGCTTCATCATCGCAAATGGCGCAAGTATTGCAATTCTGGGTCTTGTGTTTGCCTTTATTATCCCGATCGTGCTAAAACTATTTAGTACTCTAGAGATCACCTTCGTCAACAATTTTGGCCTGCCATTCCACTCAGGAACAGTAGCTGCTACGCTCATCTTGGTGGGTGCTGTTGTCTTCGGAGTGCTTTGGACAGCTCGCAAAGAGAAGCCGTTGGCACAACAAGCGGTGTTAGCTGTGATGCTCATCGTAATGGGGTATTCAACGTTCATCATCTTAGCCATTCGTTCAAATGCGAACACGCCTATTGACGAGAACAACCCGGAAGACGCGATGTCGCTATTGGCCTACTACAACCGTGAGCAATACGGTGATTGGCCTATTCTCTACGGTAAGTCGTTTAATGCGCCTTACGACCGTACAGAGCCGTTTGACGACGGCAAGCCGGTCTACCAGAAAGGGTTCGCTGTCATGAAAGGTCCTAAGCAGGTGACTGCATTCAAACTTCGCAGCGAAGCTGAAGCGTATGTTTCCGAAAACGGCGGCAATTTGAAGATTGACGCCAAATACTTGATGACCGACGACAAGAAGGCCAGCAAGCCGAATTACGACCCTAAGTACATGGGCTTCTTCCCTAGAATCTGGAACGACGACCCGCAGTACAAGCAGAACTACATCAACATCATGGGCATTAAAAACCCAGATGCACCAATCTCGTTTGCACAACACGTGAAATTCTTCTTCCAATACCAAGTAGGCACTATGTATTTCCGCTACTTCATGTGGAACTTCTCGGGTCGACAAAACGACGCACAACACAGAGGAGAATTAACCAAAGGAAACTGGATTACCGGTATACCGTTTATCGATAGCATCCGATTAGGTGGGCAAGACAACTTGCCAGAGTCTTGGAAAAACAACCCAGCGCGCAACACCTATTTCATGCTGCCGTTCCTGCTAGGAATCTTCGGTCTGTACTACCAATACAAGAAAAACAACAAGGATGCTTGGGCTGTAACACTCTTCTTCCTACTCACAGGTTTAGCTATTGTAGTCTACACTAACCACAAGCCGTACGAGCCGCGCGAACGTGATTATGCCTTCGTTGGTTCCTTCTATGCCTACGCCATCTGGATTGGTATAGGCGCCCTAGGTTTGTGGGATACCCTACGCACAAAGATGAGCCCAATGGTAGCCTCGTACCTCGTTGTCGGCGTAACCATGCTTGCTGTTCCTGTTCGTATGGCAGCAGAAAACTGGGACGACCACAACCGTAGCAACAGATATACTGCTCGCGATATTGCCAAGGCATATCTGGACAGCTGTGAGCCAAATGCAATTCTCTTTACCAATGGTGATAATGATACGTTCCCATTGTGGTATGTACAGGAAGTTGAAGGCTACAGAACGGATGTTCGTATTGTCAACTTGAGCCTTTTGAATACCGATTGGTACATCGATCAGCAGCGCCGTGCCGCATACGATGGCGAGGCTGTACCGTTCAGCTTTGAATGGAACCAATACGTTCAAGGAACGCGTGATGTGCTTTACTACCGAGACCTTGGCGTGAAGGGGCGTTGGGACGTGAAAGACTTTGTTCAGTTCACCAAGCGCGACGATGCTCAGGTGAAATTCAAAACTTCTGGCAACAAAGAACTGCCGTTGTACCCACAAAAGAAGTTACGTATCAACATCGACAAGGAGGCTGTGTTTGCCAACGGTGTCGTTGACGTTAAAGACAGCGCAAGCGTAGTGGATTACATCGACTGGAACTGGAAAGCAAACGTAATCACCAAGCGTGATTTGATGGTCATTGACCTCATTGCAAACAACAACTGGGAGCGTCCTATTTACTTCTCAATCACTGTCGGAAACAACCCTAAAGCCTACTTCTGGCTCAACGATTACTTCCGACTAGAGGGTATGGCCTACCGCTTTGTGCCGGTATACACGCCAAACAATACTCAAGGCATCGACTACGGTAAAGTGGATACGGATATCATGTACGACAACTTGATGAACAAGTTTGCCTACGGAAACATGGAGCTTCCAGGTGTATATCTCGACGAAACCAACCGTCGTCTAAGCTATAACCTCCGTACTATTTTCGGCCGCCTAGCGAACGAATTGACGAAGGAAGGTCAAAACGCTAAAGCGGTTGAAGTACTGGACTTCGCTATGGAGAAAATGCCAGCAGAGAAGTTCGGATACAACTACTTCCTCTTCGGAATTATTGATTCGTACTACCGCGCTGGAGCAACGGACAAAGCGCGTCAGTTGACCAACGAATTTGCAGACTTCCTCGATAGCGAGCTAACCTACTACGAAGGTTTGGACCGCAACGATCGCAAACGTATGAGAAACGAATGGAGCACTGATCTTCAGTTCTACCAGATGCTGTTCCGCAACATACAAATGCACGATCAGGAGAATCAGCAAAGCTTCTACCAACGCTATGCTGCCATCGCGCAGAGCTTTCAGTAAGCGTTAGAAAAATTTAATGACTACCCCCGCGCCTCCGGCGCGGGGGTTTTTTATGCCCAAAATTTTTTGGGCCTCTTTACCCGAAATCGAGTTGCATGCGCTTGATGCGCTCTGCAAGGCTCTCGTTCCCCATGGTCTCGCGCAATCGGTCCACGAGGATTGGGAATGCTAAGGGGGTAGGCTTGTCGATGTGATTGAAGACGGTCTCCTGGTTGGCGATGCGCTCTAGGGCAGCGCGCATGCGCGCCTCCTCCAGCTGGAACTCGTGTACCTCTTCATAGGCTTGGCGAAGCAGGAGGTTGTCCGGATCGTAATCTCGGAAGACCTCATACATCAGCTTGGTACTGTTAATGAGTTGCTTGGTGGTGATGTTTTTACCTGGATATCCGGTGAACACTAAGCCTGAAATCTGGGCAATATCTCGGAATCGGCGCTGCATCATCTCGCTCTCATTGAGGCTGCTCACCAAATCTTCTCGCAGGTGCTCTAACGAGAATATATCGCTGTCCAGACCGTCTTCGATGGGTATGGGCTGATCGCTGTAGAGTTCGAAGCCGTAATCGTTCATAGCAATGCTAAACGTCTGCTTCCCGAAATGACCGAGGCGGTAGGAAAGTAGCGACGCCAACCCTTCATGCACCAATCGCCCTTCGAAGGGATATACGAACAAGTGGTGGCCCTCTTTGTCCTCGAGATACTCAATCAGGAATTGGTCCCTAGTAGGCACAGTAGAGCGCTGTTTCTGCAAAGAAATGATGGGCTGCACAAGGGCGAGCTCTGGATCTTCAAAGGAATCTCGCTTAGCGGCTTCCTCCAGCTTCTCCCTTAAAAAATAACCCAGCTCGGCACTGAGCGGCATGCGTCCGCCCATGTACGAGGGGACCTGTCCTTTCTTTTGTTTAGAGAGCCTAACGGTGGCCTCCACCCCTTTGAACCGAACGAGCTCCAAGCACCTTCCGGCAAACCAAAAGGCGTCGCCAGGAATGAGTTTGGAGATAAAGTACTCTTCAACTTGGCCCAAGAATTTGCCTTTCTGAAGCTTCACCTTAACCATCGTGGAGCTTACAATAGTACCGATGTTGAACTTATGGCGCATGCTCACCTTTCGCGAAATGACTTTGTACACGCCCTCCTCGACAACCACTTTGTGAAAGTCGTCGTAACTCTCGAGGCTCTCGCCGCCGCGAACAATAAAGTCCAAGCACCAATTCCATTCCTCATCACTCACCGAAGCAAAGCTGGTCGTTCCACGAACCTCAGCGAGCAATTCTCCGCTTCTAAAGCCGTCGCTCACCGCGAGGGTGACCATGTATTGGATCAACACGTCCAAGCTCCTTAAATAGGGCATTCTGTCCTCGTTGGCCTTCTCATCGACCGCCTTCCTGAGTGCCGCGCATTCCAACAGCTCCAAACTGTGCGTCGGCACAAAGTGAATCTTCGAAGTCGCCCCCGGCCGGTGGCCCGATCGACCCGCGCGTTGCACAAACCTACTGACCCCCTTAGGCGAGCCTATTTGCACGACGCAGTCTACCGGCCTAAAATCGACCCCTAAATCCAAAGAAGAGGTACAGACTACGGCCTTGAGTCGGCCATCGTATAATGCCTCTTCTACCCAAGCGCGTACTTCTTTCGAAATGGCGCTGTGGTGCATGGCCAAGATCCCCGCCAACGACGGGTCGGCCGCTAATATTTGCTGGAACCAAATCTCTGCTTGTGCGCGGGTATTGGTGAAAATCAAGGTGCTCTGATTCTCGTGAATGAGCGGCACTACTTGGTCCAAAAGTCGGATACCCAAATGACCGGCCCACGGCAAGGTCTCCACCTCCTCAGGCAACACGGGCTCAATGACTAATGACTTCTCAATGTTGGCCTTTATGATCTGCGGCTCCGAGGTTGGTTCGGCGCCCATGAGGATCTCCATGCTCTCCTCCATGTTGCCGATGGTGGCACTAATGCCCCACGTCCGCAATTCCGGCTGAAGCGCTCTAAACTTGGAGAGAAACAGTTCACACTGCACCGCTCTTTTGCTGCCCATCAGCTCGTGCCATTCGTCAATAACAACGGCGCGTAAGTTTTTGAAGAGCTTCGCGTAGCCTTTGTTACTCAGCATCACATGGATGCTTTCTGGCGTCGTGATTAATATCTGGGGGAGTTTCTTCTTTTGCGCCTGCTTGACCTTTTGAGTACTGTCTCCGGTACGCACGCCCACTTCCCACTCTGCGCCCAAAGCCTGAACGGCTCGCTCCGCACTCTGGTGGATCTCCTTCGCTAGTGCACGAATGGGCGTGATCCAAATCAGTTGAACGCCATCGCACGACTTAGGGTCCGTTTTCATGCGCTCCACACCTTCGGCGATTGACGGCAACAGCAACGAATAGGTTTTGCCGCTACCCGTTGGGGCATTGACTAGGCCACATCCGCCGTCGAGGTAGGTGCTCCATGCTTGCAATTGAAACGGGAAGGGCTTCCAACCTTGGTCGGAAAACCAGCTGCGGCATCTATGAAGCGCTCCCGCAGAAGACATCTAGCTTTTAATTTTTGCGACGAGCCACTGGAATTGGTCCAAAAACTTTGGGTAATTCAGATTGAAATGCTCTTCAGAAGGGTTGCCGCTCTCGTCAAAGAGGTTTCCAACGCCACTCACCTTGAGGTTGTTCGGCAGCAAAATACCGCCCACGTAAAGCGCCCAAGAGTGGAAGGCGTGCCATGCGTTTAGCCCGCCAAAAGGACCGGAACTCACCGTAACGGCAGCCATTGGCTTTAGATCATATTCCGGTCGAAAGTAATCCAGGACATTCTTCATAGCGCCGGGCATCCCGCCGTTGTATTCTGGGAAGACAAACAATACACCGTCAGCATCCGTCAATGCTGCACGCATCATGGGAATCTGAGGAATGTCACGACCGGTATCAAAATTTGGGAAATCTAATTCGCGCAAGGAAATTACCGTAGCATTCACGCCGTCTTTGGCATTGAGTGCGTCGCATAGGAATTGTGCAATCTTAGCAGAATTGGACCCGGAACGCGGACTTCCTTGAATTACTGATATGTTCATTGAAGAGGCTTTTGTTTTCAAACAAGCCCTTAAAGAAAAAGGTTCTACACCTTCTTTCCGAATTTTGGAACGCGGAAGTAATCAGAATTTGCATCTGGAGCATTTTTCAGCGCCTCTTCCTTTGGCAGCATGCCTTTTGCTTCGTCCTCACGCATCACATCAGTGCTCTCACTCATCTGGGTCAAAGGCTCTACACCTTCAAGATCTAAGGCGTCGATCTGTGCAACAAACTCAAGGATTTTGCCCATATCACCCTGCATCTCCTTCAACTCTTCTTCGCTGAATTCGAGGCGGCTCAAATGTGCCAAATGTTTGATTTGTTCTAGACTGATGCTCATGCTTCTTACTTTACTCCAAAGGTAAGGCAACTTTCCCCTCGTGGCCCCAATTTTTCAAATCTTTAGCCAGTGCGAGGTAACAACGATCACTTAGTTCTTGTACTGGATTGTCCGATTCTAAATCGGGCCAAAACTCACCCAAAACCTTAGTGTCTACAAACCCTAATGATGACTTTTCGCCCCAGTCGCCTAGGCGAAACTTATTTTGATAAATGCTCATCAAGACTACGGGTACATTATTGTCCACAGCCAGCTTGAATGCTCCCGCCTTGAAGGGCCCAAGCAAATGTTTTTGCGGCGGAATGCCGCCCTCGGGGTAAATCACTACGCTAAAGCCTTCTTTAATGCGCTGGTCAGCATCACGCATGGCTTGCTTGCGGCCCGCAAATGAGCTGCGGTCTACGGGTATGGATGTTTGCTTGAAGAAGTACCCGAACAGCGGTAACTTCAAAAGCTCAGCCTTGCCCATGAAAACGGCTGGAGAAGGCGCTGCCAAGAAGGTCATTGGAATGTCGAGATCCGAGCCGTGGTTTGCGGCTAATACATACGGTCCCTTGTGCTTCAATTTGTACTGCTTTGGGCGGGGAATAATGCCCATCAAAAGCAAGTAGATACGGGACCACAATTTACCTACGCGAAAGAAGGCATCGTATTTCGCCCCGGGACGTGCAAATACCAAAAGAAGCGGCAACAACAATAGGATGGAAACCAGTGCACAGACGTAGTACCAAAGATGATGAATATAGCTTCCGAGTGTTTTCACGGCGCTAATGTAATATATGTCACATAGTTATCCGAGGTCGCTTGATAGTTTTGAATGCGTTAAATATCCACATAACCGCACGATGAAAAATATTACACTCGCGTTCGTATTCTTATCAACCTTCGTGAATGCCCAAAGCACTTTTCCCTTTGATATTGTTTTAGAAGCTGTAACTATTGCCGGTGCCCCGGGTTTACAATCCTACAGCAAAGCGGAACATAATGGGGACTGGCTCATTCTTGGAGGAAGAACCGTTGGATTACACCAGCGACAACCTTGGCAGGCCTTTGATGCCGCAGGGCACCATTTGAATGCTGTTGTTATAAATCCAGATTCGTCCACTGTTCATTGGGCGCCGTTAAGTGGACTCAACAATGACACATTAGTGGCTCAATTGAGTGGAACAAACGCAAATTTTACGCAGGTTGGCGATTACCTATATATTGTCGGGGGCTACGGCTTGTCCGCTGGCTCCGTTCACATCACACACCCTGTGTTGACTGTTTTAGACGTGCCTTCTGCCATTGCTTCAATCAAATCCAACGGCACCTTAGACAGCTCAGACTTTGCCGTCTTTTCGGATGAAGACTTTGCGGTAACCGGAGGAAAACTTATGCACCTAAACGGTACATTTTGGTTGGTTGGCGGCCATCGTTTCGACGGTCAATACAACCCTATGGGACACAACACCTACACCCAAAGTTATACTGAAGAGATATTGCCTTTTACCATCAGCGGCTCCTTCCCTAATTTGACTGTTTCGAAATTGGGCCCTATCGAAGATACTGACGAGTTGCACCGTCGGGACTACAACGTGACTTACATGACGGACGGTTCGGACTACTACTTCAATATTTGGTCGGGAGTGTTTCAAAAAACTGCGAATTTGCCCTACCTCAATGCTGTAGAAATTCACGACACCACATTAACTTCCGTTCCCAATTTTAGCCAATACCTCAACCATTACCATTGCCCGTCGCTGTCGCTTTTCGGACAGAGCCAAAGCGCTATGTACACTGTATTCTTTGGAGGTATTGCACAATATTATTATTCAAACGGGACCATGATGCAAGACAACAATGTTCCGTTCGTCAACACCATAGGTATCGTTGAAAAGCGAGGCGGCACCTATTCGGAAACGAAGTCTTCGGCCACAATGCCTGGACTCTTGGGTGCAGGTGCAGAGTTCTTTTTAGACGAGGAGTTAGTGCAAAATCACCACATACTGCAGGCCGACTCCATTGGAACAGACACAACGTGGACTGGATACATATACGGCGGCATCTCTTCGCCCGCAGCTAATGTATTCTTCGGCGGGATGACCAACCAAAGCACTGCAAGCTCCACGATCTACCGAGTTGGACTGGTGCGCAACAGCGGTTTGAGCTCTAACGAAGAGTTGCCAGAATCGACCCTAGAATTATTGGTTGCACCAAACCCTTCGAAAGACCTTCTTATGGCACAATTCAGAGCTGTTAAAAATGGTACCGCCAACTACAAGGTTATTACCCCCCAAGGAAAAGTGATTGCTAAGGGTTCTCAAAAAGTTGAGGCCGGCAAAAATCTACTGAACCTAGGCGACTTGAATGCAGCTGCGGGCAACTACATTCTTCAGGTTGAAGCTGCAGGTCAGAAACAACAAATTCGGTTTAACTGGAACTAGAATCCGAGCTTTTCGCGTACTCTCGATAAGGCGGCTTGTGCAATTGGTCGTGCTTTCTCTGCACCCACCTTCAAAGCGGCCATAACCTCATCGGGGTTGGCCATGTAGTGATCGAAGTTCTCACGGGCCTCGCCAAATTCTTCTAATACGAGTTCAAGCAATGCTGTTTTAGCATGTCCGTAGCCAAAGTTCCCGCCGCGGTATTTAGCCGCTAATTCTGCGATCTGCGCTTCTGTTCCCAAGAGCTTGTACAGTGCAAAAACGTTACACGTCTCTGGATCTTTAGGGTCTTCGAGCGGTGTAGAATCTGTTTGAATGCCCATGATCTGCTTCTTCAACTGCTTCTTTGGCAAGAAGACGTCAACCACGTTTCCATAGCTCTTGCTCATTTTGCGACCGTCCGTACCTGGAATGGTCATTACAGATTCTGAAATCTTCGCTTCGGGCAACACAAAGGTCTCGCCGTATTTGTGGTTGAAACTCGAAGCCAGATCGCGAGTAATCTCGAGGTGCTGCTTTTGGTCCTTCCCCACAGGAACAACATGTGCGTCGTACAACAAGATGTCCGAAGCCATAAGCACAGGGTAATCAAACAAGCCCGCGTTCACGTCGCTAAGGTTGTCGCTCTTGTCCTTAAAGCTGTGTGCGTTGGCCAGCATCGGATAGGGCGTAAAACAGTTTAAGTACCAAGTCAGCTCTGTACATTCCGGCAAATGACTCTGTGCGTAGAAGACTACTTTTTCAGGATCCAGCCCACAGGCCAACCAAGCGGCTGCAGTGGCCAACAAGTTTTCCTTACGAACATCGGCGTCCTTCACAGTAGTCAAGCTGTGCAGGTCAGCAATGAACAAAAAGGCCTCGTTCTCTGGGTCTTTGCTCATTTCAATCGCTGGAAGGATGGCGCCCAAGATGTTTCCTAAATGTTGTCTTCCAGAACTCTGGATACCTGTTAATACTCTCGCCATTGCTGGTAGCCTTTCTTATTTAATCAGGGTCAATTCTAAATCAATATCGGCCCAGTAGCTACTATCTGCTGGAACCTGCATAAACGATGTTGTCCATACTTGCTGTGTGGGCAGCCCGCTTACCATTACAAAATTGAAGCTCACGCTATCGTTATCCAAAACTAAGGTGCTGTCGTTGTTGGTGAGCGTCCACGAACCAGAACTTTTCAAGGAAACTGGAACTTGGATGGAATTCAAATCGGCCACAAAGGCAATGTCAATATTGCCCGTATCTGGCATCTCATAAATATTCACTGAGCCAATGAGTTGTGTCCCAAGTCCCGAAAACTGCACCAAGGCAGAAGGGTTGAGCGGATTGGGCATTTCGCCGCTGTATGCTACTTGACTCAACGTCCATTCGCCTAAAATATCCTGGCGTATAAACTGCGTTGATGGCGTCGGTTCGTTCGTACATGCTACTGCTAAAAACAGCGTGCTTACCATTAGGGCTAATTTCTTCATGATAAAGGGTTTATTTGTGAAATAGGAAAAACCACGCTTGGTTTCTCCTGGGCTTCAATCACATACAACAAGCGTTCAGCTACGGTGTTCGGATCGACAAGGTTGCCCGATTCATATTCTTCAATAAAATGTAATACAGAAGGGAAGTCTTCTGAGGTGGTATTTCTAATCTGTGCCTGCATCGGGGTATCCACTTTCCCTGGCTTAAAGGCATGGATGGCCACATCAGGATACTCTTGTGCAGCGACTTCAGTATACATGTGAATGGCTGCCTTGGAAGCGCAATATGCCGACCAACCTGGAATGGAATATTGGGCAGCGCCTGAGCCTGTAAAATACACTTGCCTCTTTCCCTCAACCTCCTTGAGGAAACGCGCGGTTAGGCGCATTGGAGCGGTTACGTTCAATAGCATACAAGCGTTGATTTCTTCAGCGGTGGCATTCTCGCTCTGGGCAACCGGTCCTAGTGTTCCGGCATTGTTGACAAGAACGGTATGTTCTCCTGCCTGAAATTCGAGGCGGTCTACTGCAGCTAAATCTGTTAAATCACATGGGGTGAAGGTCCAATTTTCTTGGCCCTTTAACTCGTTTGGCGAATTACGGCCTACCCCTTGAACGACATAGCCCTTTGCCAACGCTTCGCGCGCAATTGCTAAGCCGATGCCGGAACTAACCCCGGTAATAATGATATGCCTGAGTGCAGACACTATACGTTAATCTCAATAAACCTGTTGACGTCTTTGTTCAAGCCAAAAAGTACAAGCATGTCGCCTTCCGCAATGATGCTGTCCGGCTCAGGTACACCGTAAATATGGTGCTCCGTCTTTTCCTCATCGCCCTCTCCGCTGGTAGTCTTTTTCAAAACAGTTACCATGTTGAGGTTGTACTTTTTACGAAGTCCAATGTCTTCTAGCGTGCGTCCAATGATTTTCGTCGGCGCCTCAACTTCAATGATCTCGTAGTTGTCTGGCAGCTCAACACACATTTTCACGCCTGGATTAGTCAGCTGCTCAGCGACGTTATTCGCCACCTCAAGCTCGGGGCTTAAGATTTCGTCAACGCCCATTTTGTCCAAGATTTTACGCTGAACAGGCCCCTGTGCACGGGCAATAATTTTCTTTACACCAATCTCTTTAAGCTGGAAAACACACAGCAGCATTTCTTGGAAACTAGAGCCTATACTCACTACCGCGGCATCTACTTCTTTCAGGTTCTGGGACTCAAGTGCTGCCGAATTTGTTGCATCGAGCTGTACCGCAAAGGCTACATCTTGTGCAATCATTTGAACGCGCTCTTCACTTTCGTCAATCGCCATTACATCGGCGCCGCGCTCGGATAACTTTCTAGCAATGGCCGAGCCAAATACGCCCAGGCCGATTACCGCAAACTTATTATTCATAACTACTTATTTGTCGAGGGCTTGCTCGAGGTCGGCCAACAGGTCGTCCACGTGCTCTATGCCCACAGAGAGTCGGATGAGATTATCCGTTACTCCTACTTTTTCTCTTTCTTCTTTTGGTATGGAAGCGTGTGTCATCGACGCCGGGTGACCCGCCAAAGATTCTACACCGCCCAAGCTTTCTGCCAAGGTAAATACTTTAAATGCACTTACAACCTCTGCTGTTTTTTCAAAGCCTTCGTCCTTCACGGTAAAGCTCACCATGCCGCCGAACTTCTTCATTTGACGCTTGGCTACCTCGTGACCGTTGTGTCCCTCAAGTCCTGGCCAAAAAACTTGGTCTACTGCCGGGTGCGCGTCCAAAAAATGCGCTACGGCAGCTCCGTTTTCACAATGTCTGTCCATGCGTACGTGCAGCGTTTTAATGCCCCGCAGGGCTATAAAACTGTCCATAGGCCCAAGAATGGCGCCTGATGCGTTCTGGATGAAATACATCTTTTCAGCAATGTCCTTGTCCGCTGTAGCCAACAAGCCTAAAACCACATCACTGTGGCCGCCGAGGTACTTTGTTCCGCTGTGCATGACCACATCAGCGCCCAAATCTAAAGGTCGCTGCAAATACGGTGTGGCAAACGTATTGTCCACCACCATCATTGCTCCGGCCGCCTTCGCTTTCTTCGAAACCGCCTCGATGTCCAACACATTCAGCATTGGATTGGTTGGGGTTTCCATCCAAACCATTTTGGTATTGGCGCCCAAAGCATCTGCCCAACTTTCATCAGACATGTCTACAAAAGTGAATTTTAAGCCGTAGTCAGAAAAAACCTTGGTAAACAAGCGGTACGTTCCGCCGTAGAGGTCATTGCAGGCAACGATTTCATCGCCCGGTTTTAAGAATTTCAACAGGCAATCAATGGCTGCTAATCCAGATCCAAATGCCGCACCATATTCACCCCCTTCGAGTGATGCAATGGCTCTTTCCAAGGCAAAACGTGTGGGGTTTTGGCTGCGGCTGTATTCAAAGCCCTTGTGCTTACCAGGATATTCCTGAACGTAGGTTGAGGTCTGGTAGATGGGCGGCATTACTGCCCCGGTGGTTGGGTCGGGGTGCTGCCCGCCATGAATGGCAAGGGTCTCAATGTTTTTACTTTTTTCCATGATAGGTGGTTGAAGTTACTTACAGTATTCTTCAAATGCGCCGAGCAAATTCCCGGCGATCATCTGTGCTGTGCGGCCTTCAATGTGGTGACGCTCAATCATATGAACAAGTTCACCGTCTTTGAACAACGCCATTGCTGGAGAAGACGGCGGAAACGGAAGCATGTGCTTTCTCGCCTCATCTACTGCCGCTTTGTCATTACCGGCAAATACCGTAATCATACGGTCTGGCTTGACTTCAGATTTAGCCGCGGCCATTGCTGCAGGACGTGCTGAACCGGCGGCACAGCCACATACAGAGTTTACAACGACCAAAGTGGTGCCCTCTGCTGTAATCGCAGCGGTTACTTCTTCGGGTGTTTTTGTTTCAGCATATCCACTATTTGCAAGCTCTGCGCGCATTGGCGCAATCATATCTTCTGGGTACATATTTAGGATGTGTTTATTAAACAAAGTTAGTGTTTCCTAATGGTTTAAGCGATTGTACATTTGCACCAATTCAAATGACAGAATAATGAGTTCAAACGTACGCGTTCGTTTCGCACCATCTCCCACTGGACCCCTTCATATTGGTGGGGTGCGCACTGCATTATACAACTACCTGTTCGCTAAGAAACACGGCGGCGATTTTTTGTTGCGCGTTGAAGACACGGATCAAACAAGATTTGTGCCGGGTGCCGAGCAATACATCATTGAGGCTTTGGCCTGGTGTGGCATTAGCCCTGACGAAGGAATTGGCGGCGAAGACAGAGGAAACGGCCCGTACCGCCAGAGTGAACGCAAACCAATGTATCGCGAGTACGTAGACCAGCTTTTGGCCGACGACAAAGCATACATCGCTTTTGACACCTCGGAAGAATTGGACACTATGCGTCAAATAGCCAAGGATGCAGGTGCTGCAAACTGGCAGTACAACTACATCACTCGCGGCAATATGAAGAACTCTTTGACCCTTCCAAAAGAAGAGGTTGATGCAAAAATTGCTGCTGGTGAGCCATACGTTGTACGCATAAAACTGCCGCGCGACCACGAAGTTCGTTTTGAAGATGCTATCCGCGGTTGGGTGAGTGTAAATACCAACAACATGGACGACAAGGTGCTTTTCAAAGCAGACGGTATGCCAACCTACCATTTGGCCAATATCGTTGACGACCATTTGATGGGTATAACACACGTAATTCGTGGTGAAGAGTGGTTGCCTTCTGCACCTCTTCATGTCATGCTTTATGAAGCATTCGGTTGGGAGCGCCCAGCATTCGCGCACCTTCCGCTATTGTTGAAACCAGACGGACCAGGAAAATTGAGCAAGCGCGACGGCGATCGACTTGGTTTCCCTGTGTTCCCTATTGATTGGAACAATCCTGATACGGGGGAGACCGCTAGCGGTTACCGCGAATTTGGCTTCTTCCCAGGCTCCTTTATCAACATGCTTGCGCTGCTTGGTTGGAACCCAGGAACAGAGCAAGAAGTCTTTGACCTTCAAGGATTAATAGACGCCTTTGACCTGAGCAAAGTTTCTAAATCTGGCGCAAAGTTCGATTTCGAAAAGGGCAAGTGGTTTAACCAATTGTACCTACGTGCGTTGAGCGAAGATGAATTGGCATCTGAACTTAAAAATGAGCTTGATAAGGAAGGTCTTTCGTACAACGAAGCGCACCTTGGCAAGATTGCAACGATGATGAGTGAGCGCGCAACATTCCCACAAGATTTGCTTACCGAGGGACGATTCCTATTCGAAGTGCCGAGTGGGTACGACGAGAAAACTCGCAATAAAAAGTGGAAAGACGACAGTGCTGGTATGATGCAAGACCTCGCTGCCCGCTTTGAAGCACTGGCTGATTTCACTGAAGGCAACATTGAAGCTGCTTTCAAGGGCTATTTGGCAGAAAAAGAACTGGGGTTTGGAAAAGTAGGTCCGTCTTTCCGTCTTGCTGTTACTGGAAAAGGCATGGGGCCTTCAATGTTTGCGATTTGTGAGGTCCTTGGTAAACAAGAAGTGCTTTCTCGCATTGCTAAAGCAATAGAAGTTCTAGGATAATGGCCTCATTGCACCAAATTGACGTTCACGGAATCCGCATTTACACCAACCATGGTTGTATGCAAGAGGAAGCCGTTATAGGCTCGCACTACGAAGTAAACATCAGCGTATGGGCTGACCTCAGCGCCTCAGTAGCTTCTGACGACCTCGTGGATACTGTCGATTACGTTTCGCTCAATGCTATCGCTAAGGAAGAAATGGCTGTTCGCGCCAAACTTCTTGAGGTGGTGTGTCAACGAATGATTGATCGCATCATGAACGAACACCCTATGGTGCAAAAAGCATGGGTGAATGTCGCTAAGCTCAACCCGCCCATCAATGGAGATGTGGAGCGCGTCGCGCTGACTTTTACAGCAGAGCGATAGAGATAAAATAAACTCGAGGCCGTTAAATATTTTCTCCTATTTTTGGCCTCCCTAAGGTTCCGTGGCCGAGTGGCTAGGCACTGGTCTGCAAAACCAGCTACAGCGGTTCGAGTCCGCTCGGAACCTCAGAAGAAGAAAAGCCCCGGCTCGCGATGCGAGCTGGGGCTTTTTAGTTAGACACTCGCCAAGCTTGCTTGAGAGAGTGGATGGCTAAAAAACCAAGGACTTTGCGACAGCAAAGGACCGGAGCGCTCTTACTGACCTTAGGTGACCCAGCGGTCCGCCTGAGCGCAGCGAAGGCAATCCGCCTCAATCCCAAATCACAACTTGATACAAATAAAAAACCCCCGGAGCCTGTATCCGAGGGTTTTTACACGATTTAGGTCATCGCTTACAACAAATAATCCGTCGTCATCCATTTGCTTTCGCCACTAGAAATGACACTTCCTACTAGTTTCTTTTGATCGTCTCCTGACGCAACCACTGTGCGAATAGAGAAACTGCGTAATGCGTCGTGAACACTTAAAGTGGCCACCGCACTATCCTTGCGGCCGGTAAACGGCAAATAGTCAGGCCCACGCTGACACGCTGCATTAATATTCACACGACACACCTGATTTACCATGTTGTCCACAGCATAAGCAATGGTCGCTTCGTTCTCGCTGAAAAGGCTGCACTGCTGGCCGTAATCCGATTGTGAAATCGAATCCATTACCTCTTCAAGATCTTCGTATTCTACAATCGGAACAACCGGTCCAAACTGCTCCTCGTGGAAAATGTCCATAGAACTATTTACCGGGAACAACACTGTTGGGAAGAATGTGGTGTCGCTTACGGCTCCGGCATTTGCATTCATCACCTTTGCGCCTTTAGCAACAGCGTCATCCACATACGCCTGCATTTGCTCAACCTTGTTGCGTTCTGGTAGTGGCGTCAACATGGCGTCTGTTTCTGGATGGTCCAATTTTAACCCGTCCACTGCCTTGCTAAACTTCTTCATGAACTCGCCGCTAATGCTCTTGTGCACAAAAATCAGCTTCAACGCGGTACAGCGTTGCCCGTTGTAGGATAAGGCGCCGTTAACACACTGCTTGACCGCAAGGTCAATATTCGCATCATCGAAGACGATGCCCGGATTCTTCGCCTCAAGGCCGAGTACCTGGCGCAACCTGTTTGGCTTCGGATGTTGAGCAACCAACGCGTTTGAACTTTTTGAGTTTCCAATGAGGGCAAGCACATCCACATCGCCGGTCTTCATAATCGGACCCGCCAACGTACGTCCACGACCAAATAAGATATTTACTACACCTGGAGGGAACGCTTCTTGGAACGCCTCAAGTAGTGGGGTCAAGAGCAAAACGCCATATTTCGCTGGCTTAAACACCACTGTGTTCCCCATTAAAACTGACGGAATGAGCAAACAGAAGGTCTCGTTTAAGGGATAATTATAGGGGCCTAAACAGAGTACTACGCCCAGTGGTCCACGTCTTACCTGAGAAATAATGGCACCCTTGCGAGCAACCTTTGAGCCGCGACGGTTGAGCTCTTTAAATTCTTCTATAGTGTCTTCAATGTAGTCCACCGTGCGGTCGAACTCTTTGTACGCTGAGCTCTTGTTTTTAGCAATCTCCCACATCAATAGCGTGCTCACCTCCTCGCGCTTGGTCTTCATGACCTCCAAGAACTTCTCCATGGCGCCGATGCGCTCTGATGCGCTAGCCGTTGGCCAGTATCCACGACCGTTGTTGTATGCTTTTTTCGCTGCATCCAACGCGTTCAAGCCCGCTGCTTCATCAAGCGTAGGAGCCTCTCCTAAGTATTGTTTCTGGGTAGTGCCATCATCGTTTATGGGGCCCATCGGGCTGTACACTTGTTCCATGTCGCCGTTCCAAGTGTGCATTTGACCATCTATTAAATAGTGCTTCCAGGATATAGGGGCCGGAGCTTCAAATTGCTGAATTTGCTTTGCTAAATTTTTAGCGCTCATAGTGAGAATACGGTTTTGTTAGTGGCACTAACATCGTGGTTTTCATTCGCGCGAAGCGTGTGAAAAGTCACCTGTTAGGCTAATGTTGTTCGTCTTACGGCACGGCGGTTTTAAGACAATTTATTAACGCACAATCAGTTATAATGTTTAGGACAATTAGGGTGGCCAATTACACCACCCCTTTTGTACCTTCGGGAAAAATCCTGTCCAAGATGACCATCTACCCTATTCACACCGGTAATTTCAAGCTTGACGGCGGCGCAATGTTCGGCGTTGTACCTAAAGGTTTGTGGGAAAGAACCAACCCTGCTGATGAAAAAAACCTTTGTACCTGGGCCATGCGCTCGCTACTTGTTGAAGATGGAAATCGACTCATATTAATTGACACTGGTATCGGCGACAAGCAGAGTGAGAAATTCTTCAGCCATTATTATTTGCACGGGGACCACAGTCTAGACGCTTCTCTGGCGGCCCTAGGTTTTAACCGCAACGACATTACCGACGTGTTCTTAACCCACCTGCACTTTGACCACGTGGGTGGTGCCGTTCAATGGAACAAGGACCGCACGGGCTACGAGCCTGCGTTTAAAAACGCTACATATTGGACGAACCGACGCCACTGGAAATGGGCGACCGAGCCAAATGCACGGGAAAAAGCAAGCTTTCTAAAAGAGAACATCCTGCCGCTCGAAGAAAGCGGCCAGCTTAAATTCATTGAAGCGGCAGACGACGCCTACAGAATAGATACCGGCTTGGGTTTTGATGCCTTCGTAGTCAACGGACATACAGACGCTCAAATGTGCCCTATCCTTGAATACAAGGGAAAAACTGTGGTATTTATGGCGGATCTCTTGC